>Ga0134100_1000585_pt1 | contig 41834 bp, 38 predicted proteins | sample 11_taG_2_FD_94444 | JGI IMG/M metagenome (GOLD analysis project Ga0134100, IMG submission 94444) | Switchgrass degrading microbial communities from high solid loading bioreactors in New Hampshire, USA - 11_42_5_180_A3 metaG | ecosystem: Engineered > Bioreactor > Semi-continuous > Anaerobic >...
ATACTGCATGTTATGGCATGAATATACACATAAAACTGGCAGATAATCGAATTTGATCATCTGCCAGTGTGTGCAATGTAATTTCATTTTACTAAGTTCAACCCCAACATTTGACGAAGAACCATTTTTTTTATCATTTATTTATGATACATGTTTAATATGATATAATGAAGTGAAACAATATAGAAACAAAGGAATAAGCAGATAAATGTAATTATTAAACACAAATGAGAAAGATTTGGTATAGTATAAATACTACAAAATATCTTTAGTAAGTATACAGAATGAGTTAGATTTAAAATTTGCGGCAACAATACCGTCCCCTGTCGCAAATGAGAGTATGATAAATTTTTGGAGGAGAACAATATGAGTTCAAAAAAGGGACAAAATGTAGATGTATGGAGCTGCAAACGGGCAGTTAATATAGGTGGGGAAGCCCTGATAGAAGGGGTAATGATGAGAGGACCTGATGACATAGCCATTGCAGTAAGAAAGCCGGACGGACAAATTATAGTAGATAAAAAACCTCTCAAAACTTTGGCGAAAAGGAATAAGATATTTAAAGCTCCGATTATAAGAGGCGCAGTAGGTATCTTTGAATCAATGGTTATCGGTATAAAAGCACTTATGTATTCAGCTGATTTTGTGGATCTTGAAGAAGGTGCGGATGAAAAACCTTCTAAGTTCGATGCAATGCTGGAAAGGATTTTTGGAGAAAAGCTTAAAGACGTACTGATGTATTTTTCACTTGTTTTGGCGCTTATTGCGGGCATCGGGCTTTTTATGTTGCTTCCGAATTACCTTGCATGGCTTATGCACTTTGATAATAAAGGACATGGCAGGATATACTATAACCTGTTTGAAGGTGTTGTAAGGATAATCATATTCCTGGGATATTTAATCCTGGTTTCAAGGATGAAAGATATTCAAAGGGTATTTGAGTATCATGGGGCTGAGCATAAAACAATACATTGCTATGAAAATGATGAAGAGCTTACCGTTGAGAACGTAAAAAAATATTCAACAAAGCATCCCAGATGTGGTACGGCATTTTTATTTGTAATTATGATAATAAGCATATTTATTTTCTCATTAGTCGGCATTGGCAGCCTGCTGTATAATTTCCTGACGAGGATAATTCTTATACCCCTTGTTGCGGGTATATCTTATGAAATCATCAAATTTTCGGGAAGAAGCAAGAGCAGGATAGTAAGAATGTTTTGTGCTCCCGGTCTTGCTTTGCAGAACCTTACTACCAGAGAACCTGATGAAAGTCAGATAGAAGTTGCCATAGAGTCATTAAAAAATGTTATAGTAGAAAATAAGGAAGCTGAAAAATGGTAAAAGAAGATTAAGTTGATTTCAGGTGATAATATGACTATAGGTGAAGCGCTTAAAAAAGGCACTGAGATTCTGAAAGAAAATTCAATAGATGCTCCGGCTGTAGATGCCGGGGTTATTTTATGCCATGTATTAAAAAAAGATAAGCCCTATTTATTTGCGCATGATGACGATATCCTTGATACCCGGCAGGAATCAGAGTATTTTAACTTCATATATCAGAGAAGTTCGAGGAAACCACTGCAATACATTATCGGCCATCAGGAATTTATGTCATTGAAATTTTATGTAAACAAAAATGTACTTATACCCAGAGCAGATACGGAGATACTTGTCGAAGAAATAATAAAACACGTTAATGCTGGTGATAAATCAATTAATATACTTGATATAGGAACGGGTTCAGGTTGTATTGCCGTGAGTCTGGCTTACTATTTAAAAAACAGCAGGGTGACGGCAGTTGATATTTCTGCTGAAGCATTGGAAGTTGCGAGAAATAACGCGCAATTTCATGGAGTAGATAATAGAATAAAATTTATACAAAGCGATATATTGAAAGGTCATATTTTCCCAGGAAATGCAGAACCGGTTTTTGATATTATAGTATCAAATCCTCCTTATATAGCAAGTTCTGATATAGAAGGCCTCCAGCCGGAAGTTGCTGAATATGAACCTGTAACGGCTCTTGACGGAGGAAAAGACGGGCTTAAGTTTTACAGAGCCATTGTAAACTACGCACAGCAGCATTTAAAGCCGGAGGGAACGCTTGCCTTCGAAGTGGGATATGGACAGTCGAAAGATGTGGCGGATATGATGCGAAGCGGATTTGATAATATATGTATAACTAAAGATTATGCAGGTATTGAAAGAGTAGTGACAGGTAAAAAGAAAAATGTCGGGAAATTTAATATTTAGTATAAAATTGGCTGCAGCAAGCACAAATACAGTATTATGTGCTTATGCAGCTGATTTTTGATTAAGGAAAATATTGTTTTACTTCCTTAATTTGACGTAATAACAGGCAATATTTATAATGACTCATATATTATGGTAGGGGTGAAGACTCTTACCATAGAAAGGGGTCATTTTCGCATGTTATATTACTGTATCCTGTTAGCTTTATTGTCGCCTGTTATTGGTGCTTTGCTTGCCTCTTTTATATATAGCTACCGTGTAATCAGAAATGCAATAATATTCACAGGGATTATAACTATTGCTTCAGCGTGTGGAATTACATGGCTTGTTATTGACTCCGGAGACATGATAAAAATATACCTGGACAGTATGATCTTTGACTACAATTGGATTGTAAAGTTTATGACCCTTGCTGTAATTATATATATTTTTTATTACGGGGTTCGTTGGAAGCGGTTTCTGGTGTATATGCTTGCTGCGGCCCAGCTTATACCTCTGATAATAGCGGATATTTTCCTAAGATACAAATCTCCTTTGTATACTTTTTCAATCGACAGATTATCTGCAATTATGCTTCTTATAACCACAGTTTTAAGCTATACCATTCTGTTTGTCAGTTCCGGTTACATGAAAAATTATCACCATAGTTTTTATAAAGCAAAAAACGGACAAGCCATCGTCATATGCCTGTCAATGGTTCAAATATCGGCGGTAAGCGCTTTAGTAATATCAAACAGCCTGCATGCCTACTATCTTTTATGGCAGATTCTAACTGTTACATCTTTCTTTATGCTATTTCAAAAGAAAAATAAATCAACTCATGAAAATGCCTTCAGATTGCTGTGGATGCATCTTTTAAGCGGGCTGGCTTTTATTTTTGCACATATAATCATGTATGAAGTTAAGGGAACAAGCGGAGTTGATGATATCACACAATTATATGTTACCGGTAGTTATAATAAAGTATTTGTACGAGCATTATGCCTGCTGTGTTTTGCTGCTATTATCAGAACAGCGCAGTTCCCGTTCAATTCCTGGCTTACAGCGGCGGACAATATACCGGTGCATATTCCTGGAATACTGGCTTCCAGTACATGCATACCGGCAGGCATATATATAATACTTAAATTTTCTCCTATGCTCAGCAATACCATACCAGGCAAAGTTCTTTCTGCAATAGGAGCGTTTACGTTTACGGCATCAGCTCTTATGGCTGTATTACAGAACAATATGCTTAAAACAATAGCGTATCTGAGTTCTTCTTTCACAGGATTTATCATATGCTGCACAGGGTTCGGAAACAGCACGGGTTTTGATATTGCAATATTACTTACTATGTTTTCTTCGATAATAATAGCGCTTCTTTATATATGCCTTGAATGTATTGATAATGAAACCGCCTCTGTTAATATTAAAAGCTTGCAGGGATTGATTGCAAAAATGCCTGTAGTTGCAGCAGTTATGACTTCAAGTCTATTGCTGATGTTCATTCCTCCTTTTGGTATGTTTCTGGTAGGATGGCTTGCTTTCAATTCATGTATGGAAGCTATGCCGGTCATTATCCTGGTCATACCCGGAGTACTGCTGTTATTGGCATTATGGATAAAGCTTATAGGGATATCACTCAAATATCCTGAGAATGATAAAGCATTTAAAATAAAAGTTCCATATTATTCTGTACTGGCGCTGGCCTTTATGCTGGTCGTCGTAATGGCTGCAAGTATTATGGCCATACCGCTTCTAAATGGATTTATACGGCCTTTTACGGATGCGTTCAGCATATATGATAAAGGATTTGATGTTTCTGATAATTTAAACATATGGTTTAACGGCAGTAATATGAGCCTTCAGGGAAGCATTTCTTATATTTTCGTGTTTTTGGTTATATTTATTGCATTAATTTTTGTGTTTGAATCATTTAAAAATATCATTAACGGGAGAAAAAAGGAAATCACCAAATTTAATATACAAAGCGATGATTTGGAGAATAATTTTCCTGAATCTGATTACAAAAGCAAGAAATATTATACAGGCCAAAGTTCATATATAGAGAATAGATCTATTTTTGACGAAGGTAAGCTGTCTGTGCTTTTTAACATAATTTCTACAGCAATTATACTGGTATTGTTTGGAGTGGTATATAAATGATAAATAACACTCACATTTTAGCAGTTGTTTCCGTCATATTTCTGTGCCCGGCAGCAGGAGGAATATTGGCGGGCCTGAACAGAAAGCTTCATTCATATTTGCAGTACCGTCATGGAGCAAGCATTTTTCAGCCATTCTATGATACTATAAAACTGCTCGGGAAGAACGGTAGCACTTCTATTCCGTTTCAGATGCAGTTTATTTTGCTAAATATAGTTTTCATCATGTTTGCAGCTTATCTTATATTGATGGGGCAGGATTTATTGCTTATTATTGCATGTGTAGCTTTTGCAGAGTTTTCACGTATTGTGGCAATAATGCTTGCAAAATCTCCTTTCTATCAGCTAAATGCCCGTAAAGAGACAATTAACGCTATAGTTTACATAACACTTTTGCTTTTAGCTGTGGTAAATATAAAGCTCATTACAGGCAGTTACATGACAAGAAGCATATATGCCGCTTCAAGTCCGCTTATTTACGATATTCCGCTGACATATTTGGTTATTATCTTTGCCATATTATTAAAACTCGGAAGAGCTCCCTTTGATTATTGTGCTCCGGGAATAAGGAACAGGGGAAGCTTGGAGAGGTTAAATACCGGTTTTAGCAGAACTGCTTTGGCTCTGATTAATATATCATCCTGGTATGAGACGATATTGCTTATGTTTTTGGCTTCTGTTTTTATCGCTAAACCATTATGGATTGGTATTTTTATTTCATTATTGATATACTTTTTGTTTACTTTGATAGACAGCTTAACGCCTACATCTACGTGGAAATGGACTGTGACATTTTGGTGGCCTGTAGCGGGGCTGGTATCGATAATTAATGTGGTGTGGATGTGTTTGGGAAGTTGATGGTTACAAGGGTCTTTGTGGGGTTTGCCGCTTTTTAGCGGATAAAATGGGAAGTAAAGTCGCTTATCAAAATGGGACATTTCTCAGAGAGGATGACCCGCGTCAGCAGAGAAGTGTTGTATTACCTTATGACCGCCGCGGAGGCTTTCGGGTCAGTGAAAACCTTCGAATACACTTGGCGATAGAAAAACATTCCTTTGGCGATCGGCGCAAAGTCACCATCTATGGTTCCGTTGCGCCTAAAAATGACGTCCTGTCATTTTCCCCGCGTCGTCTGTTTTTCTATCGAGTGTATTGACGAAGCTTTTCAAAGGCTCATACTGCAGCCGTTGAAGAAAACTTAATTATTAATTACACACTTACGAAACTACACCGGTTGGTTTTATTACTGACCGGAGCGTAGAGTTCCCACGGACGGAAACTTACTGCCTTTGAGCACGGACGCAAATAGGCATGGGCTTGCAAGGCGAATGAGCTGCTCTAACGACTGGGACATTTTTCAGAGATGAATGCAGAACTATTATGAATAGCTCGGCAAGGTGAGCCATATACCTTGCCGAAGAAATGGAGGAGTAATTTTGAATATAATGTCATATGTAAAAAAAAGATCCCTTTGGATGCTTCATGTGGGATGCAGCGGATGCAATGCATGTTCAGTGGAACTTTCAGCATGCTTTGAACCCCGCTATGATATTGAAAGGTATGGCATAAGAGCTGTTGATAGTCCTGAATATGCTGATATTCTTGTAATTACAGGCGCGATTAATGAAAAAAGCAGCATACTTCTGGAAGCAACGTTGAAGCGCACATATAAACCGATAATGCTGATGGCTGTTGGAAACTGTGCATGTTCGGGAGGTGTTTTTCAGCAAAAAAACAATTATTTTAAAGCAGTCAGCGGAATAGAGAACGCAGATGTATATGTTCCCGGTTGTCCTCCTGAACCTAAAGCCATAATAGACGGATTTAAAATAGCAATACAGAAAAATGCGGACAGCGATATGTATAAAAGCAAGAGAGAGCAACCGGATGAGAATAATTCAAGCAGTGTTATTAATATAGCACTAAATGAAACGGCTTTAAATGCTGCAAATTCTGAAGCAAAGAAAAGCGTATAAGTAAGTTTTGCAGGAGGGTTGGTATGGAAACAGTATACAGCAGGGTGGGGATATTTGACAGAAGTTGCCTGATAGATACGGGTAAGTTAATAGAGATTGCTTATTATTTGGCCTCTGAAGGCAGGAGATTTATCACTTTAACTTGCGGAAAAGAAATCAGCGGAAGATATATACTGATGTATCATTTCGAAGTTGACATGAAAATCGTAAGCTATAAAGTACGTATACATGAAAAAGATAAAATCCCAAGTATTTCATTAATTTATCCTTCGGCTTTGCTTATCGAAAATGAAATTGCAAAAAGATTTAATTTAAAATTTGCATTTTCACAGTGCGGCTCTCAGCCTGTTGAACCGGATGTTAAAAATGCAGGAAGTAAAAAAAGGGTAATATACTCATCGTCTGATGAAGAAAGAGAAGTGCTTTTCGGGCCAATCCATCCTGACATTATGGAACCCCTGGGATTAAAACTGCTGCTTCATGATGATACAATAATTGATGCAAAACCTGTAACAGGCTATGTAAGCAGAAAAATTGAAGAAATGCTGATAGGAAAGAGCATTATCAATGCTAACAGCTTGATACAGCGAATTTGCGGAAGATGCAGCATATCCCATTCACTGGCTTACTGTCAGGGTATTGAGGAATTATACGCTATTGATATTCCCGAAAGGGCTAAATATCTTCGCATTATATGGGCTGAACTTGAAAGGATTCAGCATCATTTATCCCTGCTTTCAAATATAGCCGATATACTTGGTGCAGGTTTATTATCAGCACAGATTAACAGAATAAAGGAAAAACTGCTTGATATATTTTATGAAGTTAACGGTAAAAGGTATGTCACCGGTATGATAATTATAGGAGGCATAAATGCCGACATAGATAGGGATGATGAAATAAAAATAGTAGTTACCCTTGATGAAGCATTAAGCCAGATAAAGCTGATAAGGCAAAAAATGATGAATAATAAGATTATCAGAAAAAGGCTCTGCCAGGTGGCTGAAATATCCGCTGATCATGTATTAAAACTGGGAGTTGTAGGACCGGCAGCAAGAGCCAGCGGTGTCGTAAATGATGTCAGAGCTTTGAACAACAGTATATATAGATGTCTTGATTTCACGCCTGTAATCGTGCAAAATGGCGACTGTTATTCAAGAATATCTCTGCTGTTTGATGAAATCATACAATCTGTAAATTTAATTGAACAATCTATAGATAATATACCCGGGGGAAAGGTGCATACTGAGGTAAACTTCAATTCTAAAGGGGAGATAATTTCAAGAGTTGAGCAGCCTTCAGGAGAGCTTATATATTATATAAAGACAGGAGCTAAGGGATTTATCGAAAACATATCTGTTAAGACAGCATCTATGGCTAATTTTAACGTTTTTATAGAAGCATTGAAAGGAAGCTGTATTGATGATATTGCGGTAATAATGAACAGTTTCGGTATTTGTATGGCCTGCCTTGAAAGGTAATGAGCACTAACTTTTTGCGTAAATATTCAAATCAAAGCAAGCTTAAAAAACCTAATATTTGTTGCTTTTACTTAAACTCAAGCAACGCCATTGTTATATCATCAATAATGTCCGATGGGTCTTTGATGCCTGAAAATTCGTAAATAATGTTAAGAACATTATTCAATGCTTCTGACGAAGGAGACTTATCTTTAGTCAGCATATTTATAAGCCTTTCCTGGCCAAGCATTTCATTGCAGGCATTTTTTATTTCAATGGCCCCGTCTGTTGACAAGAAAAGCTTGTCACCGGATTTGAATGGAAGAACTTTATCAGTATATGCCGGATTTCCTTCAATCCAGTTGCTGATAGGTGTCCCCGCGGACATAAGTATGTTTAAACCTTCAGAATTATATAATACGGGGCACACATTATGTCCTGCATTGGAGTATGTGATATTACCTTTCCTGAAATCTATTATGGCATAAAAAACCGTTATATATAGTTCTTTATCAAGATTGCTCTTGTTGAACTCTTTATATAATCCTGAAAGTGCATCTGAAGGAGAAAGAAGAGTTTTATCTATAGTTGAGTGAAGGAAAACGGTAAGCATGGAAGCAGGTACTCCATGACCTGATACATCAGCGATATATATACCGATATGATCGTTATCTATAGCAAATATGTCCAAATAATCTCCTCCGAGAGACTCACATGGCTTATATATAAATGAGAAGGAATATCTTTCTTCTGAATGTTCCTTTGGCAAAAGGCTATATTGCAGCTTTTTTGCAATTTCCAAATCGTCACTGAGCTTCTTATGCTGCTGCAGGATTTTTTCTTCCATAACTTTCATGGCTGTAATGTCGCGAAGAACTTCAACAGCAGCTATAATTTCCCCCTCTTTATTTCGGACAGGGGAACTCATCACCGAAAATATTCTACCGTTTATGATTTCTTCCTTTGTAAAGGAATAACCTTTAAACACAGCTTTCCGTGAGGTACATATATCACAGGGAGTAGATTTTCCTACCGCACTGAAACATTTGGTTCCGGGTATATATTCACCGACTGCGTCGGACATGGATTTGTTCATAAAAATTACGTTGTTGTCGGCATCTACAACTCTAACCCAATCATACATTCCGTCCAGTATATCTGACAGAGATTCCGGATTATCCAGCATCAGTATTTTAACTTTTTCCATGTGTATACCCCCTTTATGACCTCATGCAATATATTTTTAAATAATGATAACAGAACACGAAACATATATCAATATGACTGTTTTTTGACATATATGCAAGTTAAGAAAAAAATAGCAAACAACAAAAAATTAGGAGCTTTGCATCATAGTTTACTTATTGATGCAACAGCTCCTTTTACAATTAACGCTTATTTAGTTGTATTTATTTAAATTATTTTTGCATATCTGAATCTATATATGACTGCATTGCACCGGCTTGTGCCTGTAATACCGCTGCAGGTGTTGACTGCATTGACTGTACGGGCCATATAATATCAGATGAGAATTTGCTGCGAAGCGTATTGAAGGATTTAATGAATGAAACATGGGGTGAATCAAAGTGTTTAATTACCCAATTTGCATCTTCTTCGGTAGCAACAGCCTTGATAGTTGAGCCATACAGAATATCCGTCTTTGTCAAATATTCCGGCTTGCTTGGATCCCAATATGTGAATGCTTCTCTTATTACTGCAGCGGATACTTTAGGATCTGTATTTACTGGTATAAAGTAAGCACTTACACCGTTGGCTTCTACAAACTGTGCGGTTGATACGTCAGGACCTTTAGGAAGAGGCACTACGCCGTAATTCATGTTAATCTTCTTATATGATGCACCGTCAAATACATATTTACCCATAAGAATTGCTACAGGGAACTTATCAAACTTTATACCGCTACTGTCAGGTGTAGCAATTTTGTATGAATTTATCATATCGCTTATAAGCTGTAAAGCTCTTGCGGCTTTCGGTTCATTTGCTGCAAATTTATATGTGTTTTTACCACTGTCATAACTTATGAAGTCAGCTCCGTTAGAGAACATGAGAGCTTCTGTTGCACCCTGGATATTGCCAAGAACAAGTCCCCACTGGTCAATTGTTCCGTCACCGTTAGAGTCATGTGTGGTAGCTCTCGCATATTCTACAAGGGTATCCCATGTCCAGTTGCCTTGTTCATATACTTCTTCAAGGTATGGGAGTCCTTCTCTTCCAAAAATATCTCTGTTATAGAAGGTTGCATATCCAAGTGCGTAAGGTATACCAAATCCCCATCTTCTGCCCATGAATTCTGTTCCGCTCTTGAAATAATCTGAATTGTAAAGTGAGTCATTCTCGAAATCTATAAAGTTATCTATAGGAACGAGAAGCTGTTTTACAGGCAATGCAGGGAAAAGACGCTTAGGGCTTGAGTAAATTATGTCAGCGAATTTTACACCTGCTGCTGTTGCATTCAGGTAATCAGACAAGATTGTATCATTGCTTACCTGAACCCATTCAATATTAAAGTTCATTTTTTTCATTGCATTTTTAATAGTGTTATATTTGACTCCTGCTTTTGGGTTTTCTGCTAATTCTGCTTCTGTCGGAGGATCGCCGGGGCTGGTACTTGAGTCATATACTATCTTTATAGTTCTTCCGCCAAGATCCATGTTCTGGTCAACCTGAACGACTTCTTTAGGAGGTGTAGGAGTATTATCGAGGAATTCTTCCATTTCTTCTTTAGTCGTTGTCCCAAGATCAGGAGTGTTACTGGATCCACCTTTGTTATTCTTTGGTGTATTTGAGCTTTGCTTTGAACCGGATTCAGTTTTTGAAGCAGTAGTAGTGTCTTTTTTTGCTGAGCTTGTTGATGATTTTTTTGCTGTTGATTTTGATGCAGTTGTGCTTATCTTGGTACTGTTGTCTGATTTTTTTGAAGCAGTACTTTCTTTTTTACATGCTCCAAGAGACAAAGTCATCAGAAAAACTGCCAATGACAAGCTTGTGGCTCTTATAAATTTTTTATGCATTTTTAACCTCCTAGATAGTGTAATTATAATTCTACTAGAATTACTGAGAATAACATGATTAATATTTCAATTTACACTTGAGTTATTTACATAAAGCTGCCGAATTTGAAATAAACACAAGATTTAAAAGTTTACATAATACAATAAAAATTGTAAGTAACTACATTAACTTGCGTTTCGCGAAACAATTTGAAATTTGATTATAAAGATAGGCTGATTCCCGGGTTGCCTTCTTTATAAAATTTTTAACTTGCTGAATTACAGATTTTAAAACTTTACATAAATATTTCAAATTATTAGAGATACTAATATTTTATATACATTGTACTAATAAAAAAATGATTATACAAGGTTAATATTAGGCTTATATGGCGAAATGCGTCATGGTATTTTTTGTTGATTGATTTACATAAAGCCAATTACAAGACATTGTGCTGGAATAGTAATTATGTTAACAAATTATTAATTTTGATTTCTGAATTTAAACCGGCTATTACAACCATATACGCTAATAGAAGTCATAATCCTAAAACGGTAATAATATTTATATTATTGGCAAAAATAATACACATATTATTATACTTAGGAGTTATTATTATGCATTTGCCAAATGTTAAAAGCACATATATAAATGCTAATGAGCCGGGAGCTTTTATTAATTTTACAAATCAATTGTATGCTCTTTTACTTAATAACTTAATCAAAGGCTATAAATCCGTGGTATTTATATGTATAGGCACAGACAGATCCACAGGGGATAGCCTGGGGCCGCTTATTGGCTACAAGATTGGCAATCTGCGCTATAAAAATGTTCATGTATATGGCAATTTGGAGAATCCTGTACATGCTAAAAATATTGAAGATACTGTAAATGATATATATAAAAATCATGAGAAGCCGCTGATTATAGCAATCGATGCCTGCCTTGGCAAAATGGATCATATAGGATATGTGAATATAGGTCAGGGCTCTATAAAGCCAGGTTCAGGTGTAAAGAAAGACCTTCGGCCTGTCGGAGACATTTTTATTACCGGCATTGTAAACTGCGGAGGTTTTATGGAGCTTCTCATATTGCAAAATACCAGGCTTTCAGTGGTAATGAAGATGGCTGACATCATCTCAAGCGGAATAAAGTATGTATTATGGAAGATTAACAGACAAAGGGAAGAGTTAATAGATTTCTATAATAATAACACCTTACCCGACCGTTTATATTGATTTTTAATATGGTAAATATTCTGTTGTGAGATTCTTATCCGGATTTATATAATTTATAATAATAATACAATTTTTCTACCTTGTGAGATTAACAAGAAAAAGGTTGCAGCATAACTTGGTTTCTTTGAAAAACCAAATAACACAACAAGTTAACTTATATATAGAATATTTCCTCACCATATTATATAATTATATACACGGTTTTATGGGTGAGGTGAACATGTGAAAACCAAAGTTAACATTCTGATGGGCTTGTTTTTCATTATGTTTGGCATCATTTTTCTTCTTAATAATATGGGGATATTGGACATCTACCTGGACATGTTTGATATAGTTGCATTGATTAATAATTATTGGCCCTTAATATTTATCTTTTCACCTGGGGTCCTGATACATATTTTATTTTTCAGGCGCAAAAGAAATGACAAAGTATTGCTTGTCCCTGCAGGTTTCTTAACAATATTCGGAATAATACTTCAGATACTTGTTTCCGGTAAAATCCATGGGTTCTTTTGGTCGGGATTTTTTATATCATTAGCACTATCATTACTGGAGCTGTACATATTAGGTGACAGGAATAAGAAGATTCTAATACCTGTATATTTGTTTGCCGGTGTTTCATTGTTGTTTTTTGTTTTATCAGCAAGTAAACCCGGAGACATAAATGTAATTCAGGTAATTATTTCATTAGCTTTTATAGCGGCAGGTATTTATATGCTGACGAAAAAGAGAAATCCTTTTGTAAAGTGATTTGAGGATTTACATATACTACTTTATATACTACGTTAATCAAGTGTGCTGGTTGCTTTGTGGAAAAAACTTTGTGGAGAGGCCTTATTATATATTTTGTTATCTTAAAATGTTTATGGAATGAGGGTGTTAAATTTGAATAATCTTGTTCAGCAGATTAATATATTTGCTAAAAATTGCAAGGATTGGATGGGTATTTTTTATACTCCTGCAATAGTTATATTAAAAATATTGCTAATAATATTAGTTACATTATTGTTGGTAAAAGTAGGATCAGTAATTATAAGAAGATTCTTTGAAAAGCAGAAGCTTATGAATGCTCGAATGGATAAAAACAAGATAGCTACTATGTCAACTATGCTTTCAAGCGTGTACCGTTACACCATTTATATTATTTGCGGAGTTGTTATTTTGTCTGAAGTTTTTAATCTTAAATCCATATTGGCAGCGGCAGGTATTGGAGGAGTAGCTATTGGATTAGGAGTGCAAAGTCTTGTCAAAGATGTGGTGGCGGGATTTTTTATAATATTGGAAGACCAGTTTTCCATAGGAGATACCATAACTATAGATAACCTGACAGGTACCGTTGAAGGAATGGAAATGAGGGTAACAAGGCTGCGCGGTTCCAATGGAGACCTGTACATAATACCAAACGGAGAAATAAAAAAAGTCATAAATCAAACAAGAGGGCAAAAGGCGGTTATAGTAGATATTCCTTTGGCATACAGCGCTGATATAAATAAAGCTTTTGAAATTGCGGACAAAGTGTGCAAAAAGGTTTCTGAAGAGGAGGATGCTTTGGTTGAGAAAGCAAAAGTCCTCGGTATAACTGAGTTCTCTAAAGAGTGCATTAATATGAGGATCACTGCCCTTGCGTCTCCAAATGAACAGCAGGAACTGGAAAGAAAAATAAGGAAGAAAATCAAAGAAGAGTTTGACAGGAATGATATAAGATTTTATTATAGAAATAATTAATTACAGACAGGTAAAGGAGGCCAGGATAATGCCTGATAAATACCACCTTGGGGATATCGTGGAACTGAAAAAGCAGCATCCTTGCGGAAGCAATCAATGGGAGGTTATGAGGACAGGCGCAGATTTCAGGATAAAATGTCTGGGTTGTGCTCATCAGGTAATGATTCCGAGACCGAAATTCGAAAAAAGCGTTAAAAAGATTATTAAGTCAAATGAAACATAAAATGTAAATATGCATTCTTTTAAACCGTTATTGCAATAATAACAGTGAAAAATAACGGTTAAAAGGATGGTTGTATGCTTAAAGACGCTTCTAACAGAAAACCTTTTAAAATTATAGTAATTTTGCTTGCAGCATCGGCGGGAGTTTTTCTGCTCGCAATGCTTGCTTTTAATTATACCCCAGGCAATAAGAGTTACGATACACCCTCTCCGCAGATAAGTGATCAGGTACCTCAGCCTCAGCAGATCGCTACGGAAATAACAGCATCTGAAAATAATATAGCTTCAGTTGTAAAATCAGCCATTCCTGCGGTTGTAGGTGTATCAGTCTTAAAAGTAAACGGGAATTCCATTTTTGATAAGAATGCCACCGAAAAATGGGGTATGGGTTCAGGCGTGATAGTAACTGAAAACGGATATATTCTTACCAATCATCATGTGGCAGGTGGCGAGAGTAAAAGAATAATAGTTTCATTAGCTGACGGAAGGAATGTTGATGGAATAACGGTATGGTCAGATCCCGTACTCGACCTTGCCGTCGTAAAGATTAACGCAACTGGGCTGTCTACCGTTCCGATAGGTGATTCAACTCAGCTTCAGGTAGGTGAAACAGCGATAGCAATTGGCAATCCTTTGGGACTTCAATTCCAAAGGACCGTAACTTCAGGGATAATAAGCGCTTTAAACAGGACCATTAAAATCGATACCGATGAAGGTACAAATTATATGGAGGACCTTATTCAAACTGATGCAAGCATTAACCCCGGTAACAGCGGAGGCCCCCTTTTAAATTCCAGAGGCCAGCTGATAGGGATAAATACCGTAAAAGTAACCAGCGCGGAGGGAATAGGTTTTGCAATTCCTGTTAATATTGCCGTGCCTATAATACAGCATTATATTGAAGACGGAGATTTTCAGGAACCATATTTAGGGGTATTTGCATATGATAAAGAAATCATGCCTTATCTGGATATCAATTTGAACCTGGATAAAGGTGTATACGTTGCTAATGTGGATGAGTTTGGGCCTGCATATAAAAAAGGAATTAAAGTCGGCTGCATAATAACACAGGTTGACGGACAGGACATATACACCATGATGCAGCTGAGAACCATAATATACTCAAAAAAGCCTGGAGATACCATAAATGTAACCCATATATCGAACAATGAAACAAAAGTGGTGCCAATAGTATTAGGCAGTAAAAATAAAGACGGGCTGCTTACAAGATAGTAATTTTACAATTGTATTAATTATATTGACAATGTATCTGAAGTCTGATAAAATGTTAGTCAATTATATTCAGATTTAATAAATATTTGGTTCTAAAGGCGATGAAGGAAAAAAGATACGTTTGATTGTACAAGAGAGCCGGTGGGTGGTGTGAACCGGTACATGATGCGTATGTATAACTCGTTCCGGAGCTCTGTTGCTGAAGTTAGATTATTCATGAATTTAATACCATGGATAATGCAGTAGGCAATAGCGTTGACTGCGTTAAAGTCAGGACAGTCATAACGTTTTTTATCATAGCTGAAAGCATGACTGTCTACTGAGGATACATATTTTACATGTATCGAATCAGGGTGGTACCACGAGGCATCGATACCCCTTCGTCCCTGCAAGCTTATTGCAGAGATGAAGGGGTTTTTAGTTAGCATTAATTTTATATCAATAATTTAATTGGGTGATATTATGAAAATGACCGGAGCACAAGCAATAATAAAAGCACTTGAAATAGAAAATGTAGAAATAGTATTTGGATATCCCGGAGCAGCAATTTGCCCTTTCTATGATGCTCTTGTGGACTCCGGAATAAAACATGTACTCACAAGACATGAACAGGGAGCTGCACATGCCGCAAGCGGATATGCGAGAGCAACCGGCAAACCTGGTGTATGCATTTCCACTTCCGGACCCGGTGCAACTAACCTTATAACGGGTATTGCTACTGCTTATATGGATTCAATACCGTTAGTAGCCATTACGGGACAGGTTTCTACGGAACAGATAGGAAGAGATGTATTTCAGGAAGCTGATATAACAGGAGCTACTGCTCCATTCTGTAAACATGGCTATTTGGTGAAGAACGTTGAAGACCTTCAAAGAATTATTAAGGAAGCTTTTTATATAGCTACAACCGGGCGTCCGGGGCCTGTTATAATTGATATTCCTATTGATGTGCAAAACAAGGAATGTGATTTTGATTATCCTGAAAATATTAATATACGCGGATATAAACCTACATATAAAGGGCATGCCATGCAGATAAAAAAAGCGGCGGACCTTATAAGTTCATGCAAGCAGCCTGTAATTTGCGCCGGAGGCGGAGTAATAAGCGGAGGCGCATCATCTGAGCTTATACAATTTGCCGAAAAGTGCAGGATACCTGTAGTAACAACACTCATGGGAAAGGGCTCCATACCTTCGGAACATCCTCTTAATTACGGCATGCTTGGTTCTCATGGAGTGTATGCAGCAAATCATGCTGTTTATAACGCTGATCTGCTGATAATATTAGGGGCAAGAGTCGGCGACAGGGCTATGACTAATGTTGACAGAATATCGCGTAATGCACGGATAATACACGTTGATATAGACCCTGCTGAGATAGGCAAAAACATAGATACTGAAATACCTATTGTCGGACATGTAAAGAATGTGCTGAGCCAGCTCATAGAAGAGACGAAACAGGGAGATGTTGAGGAATGGAACAGGCAGCTTGATGACGTAAGGAAGAAACATCCATTGAAATACACTCAAAAAAAGGATTTTGTAAATCCGAAGTATTTGATGACGAGGCTTTCCGAGAGAATTACCGGGAATCATATTGTCACGACAGAAGTCGGACAGAATCAAATATGGGCTGCAAATTACCTGCAGATAAAAAGGCCGGGCGCGTTTATAACTTCAGGAGGCATGGGAACCATGGGATATGGATTGCCTGCCGCTGTCGGAGCGAAAATCGGAAGCAGGGAGTCTACAGTTATAGCGATAGCGGGAGACGGGAGCTTCCAGATGTCTATGCAGGAATTAGGTACAATTAAACAGGAGAATATCGTAATTAAAATAATACTGTTGAATAATTCAAGGCTTGGAATGGTAAGAGAACTCCAAAAGGCAAAATACAAAAGCAGATATTCGCAAGTCATACTTGAAAGCAATCCGGATTTTATAAAGCTTGCTGAGGCATATGGTTTTAAAGGTGAAACTATTAAATCAGATGATCAAATTGATCAAGCCCTTGACAGGATGTTCTCGGATGATAAGACCTACATATTGGAGTGCATTGTAGATCCTGAAGAAGGAACGTTGTAATGCAGAAGTTGGGGGCTCAGAGTTGAGAGTTCTGAGTTAATGGTTGAGGAGCAGATAATTTGAAGGTAAAGAACTAAGCTATGAACCATTAACTATTAAAAATATGTATAAATGAACAAAGCTTAAATGAATACAAAGTGATATAATAGTGGTTAAGCCAAAAAAGAAAGGAAGTGATATTATGCCTAAACATACATTAGCTGTTCTGGTAGAGAATCATCCGGGGGTATTATCCCGTGTTGCAGGATTATTCAGCAGAAGAGGTTTTAATATAGAGAGTCTTGCGGTAGGAGTGACTGAGAATCCTGATGTATCCAGGATAACAATAGTAGTTGACGGTGACGAATATGTGGTTGAGCAGGTAAGCAAACAGCTTAATAAACTTATTGACGTTATTAAGATAAAGCAACTTGATGAAACTGATTCTGTAAGCAGAGAACTTGTACTTATTAAAGTAGCGGCAACAGCAGCTACCAGATCTGAAATAGTTCAGATAGTGGAAATCTTCAGAGCAAAGATAATCGATGTTTCAAAAAGTACTTTGACGATAGAAATTTCCGGCTCAGCCGATAAAATAGCAGCTTTGGAAGATATGCTAAAGCAATTTGGCATAAAGGAAATCGTAAGGACAGGAACAATTGCCATCGAAAGAGGCAACAAATATATAAAAGTTTCAAATAATGATGAGGAGTGATAGAATGGCTAAGATGTATTATGACAGTGATTGTAATTTAGGTTTATTAAAGGGTAAAACCGTAGCTATTATAGGTTATGGAAGTCAGGGACATGCACACGCTCAGAATTTAAAGGACAGTGGTGTTAATGTTGTTGTAGGGCTTAAACCGACATCTTCAAGCAGGGAAAAAGCTGAAAAAGCAGGCCTGAAGGTTATGGAAACAGCTGAGGCTGCAAAAGCAGGAGATTTGATAATGATACTTACTCCTGATGAAGTTCAGGCAGATCTGTACAAGAACAGTATCGAGCCCAACCTTGAAGAAGGAAATGTATTAATGTTTGCACATGGATTTAATATAAACTTCAGACAGATAATTCCTCCGGATTATGTTGATGTGATAATGGTTGCACCAAAAGGACCGGGACATACTGTAAGAAGCCAGTATCTGGAAGGAAAAGGAGTACCTTCACTTATAGCGGTATATCAGGATGCTTCAGGCAAAGCAAAAGATTATGCCCTTGCATATGCGGCAGGTATAGGTGCAGGAAGAGCCGGAATACTTGAAACTACTTTCAGAGAAGAGACCGAAACAGACTTGTTTGGTGAACAGGCAGTATTGTGCGGCGGTGTAACGGAACTTATGAAAGCAGGCTTTGAGACGTTGGTAGAAGCAGGATACCAGCCGGAGATAGCTTATTTTGAATGTATTCATGAAATGAAGCTTATAGTTGACCTTATTAACCAGGGCGGATTCTCATTCATGAGATATTCAATAAGCGATACTGCTGAATTTGGTGATTATTCAACAGGTAAGAGAATAATTACGGAAGAAACCCGCAAGGAAATGAAAAAGGTTTTGGAAGAAATACAGGACGGTACATTTGCTTCCAAGTGGGTAACAGAGAACAAGGCCGGAGGCAGGGCAAAATTCCTTGCAACAAGAAGGAAAGAAGCAGAGCATCAGCTTGAAAAAGTCGGTGCAGAGTTAAGAAAGATGATGAGCTGGCTTAAAAAATAATAGAAAAAATAAAAAAAGATAAAATTACTTTTCTGATATTTAAGGTATTTAATGATATAAGATTTGATAGAGTCCGGTGAGATATGAAAACCGGCGTTAGCCGGATTCATATCTCGGAAGGACCGGGTACTTGGAATATAAAAAGATAAGATAAATAAAGTCCCGGTTTTTATAGATTATCTAAGGTATTTATAAATATAAGATTGATAGGGGAGGTAAAATTATGATTTCAAGAGTGAAGATTTTTGATACGACTTTAAGAGACGGAGAACAAACTCCGGGTGTAAATCTTAATATACATGAAAAACTCGAGATAGCACGTCAGCTTGCAAAGCTTGGAGTTGATGTTATTGAAGCCGGATTTGCCATAGCTTCGCCGGGAGACTTTGAAGCTGTAAGTGCTGTTGCTTCCAATGTAAAAGGAGTTACTGTTGCAAGCCTCTGCAGAGCCGTAGAAAAAGACATAGATGCGGCATGGGATGCTGTAAAAGCAGCAGAACAACCAAGGATTCATACTTTTATTGCTACTTCCGATATACACATGAAATATAAATTAAAGATGACAGAAGAAGAGGTTCTTGAGCGTGCTGTTGCAATGGTAAAGTATGCAAAAGCTTACTGCAGTGATATAGAGTTTTCTGCTGAAGATGCAAGCAGAACAAGGCCGGAATTTTTATACAGAATTCTGGAAGAAGTAATTAAAGCAGGTGCCGTTGTTGTAAATATTCCGGATACTGTGGGATATTCCAATCCAGTTGAGTTTGGAAATCTTATTAAAGGTATTCGCAATAACGTACCCAATATAGATAAGGCTGAAATCAGTGTACATTGTCATAATGACCTTGGAATGGCAGTTGCGAATTCTTTGGCTGCCCTTGAAAACGGAGCCGCGCAAATTGAATGTACCATAAACGGATTGGGTGAAAGAGCGGGTAATGCGGCACTTGAAGAGATTATTATGGCTTTGAATACAAGAAAGGATTATTATGGCATTCAGCATAAAATAGATACTACTCAGATATACAGAACCAGCAAGCTTGTTACGAATCTTACCGGCATAAGTGTTCAGCCGAATAAAGCTATTGTAGGTGCCAATGCGTTTGCTCATGAATCAGGAATACATCAGCACGGGGTATTGGCTGAAAAAAGCACATATGAAATAATGACTCCTGAATCAATAGGACTTTCGCATAACAGGATGGTTCTCGGAAAGCTGTCAGGTAAGCATGCTTTTGAAGAAAGGCTGAAAGAAATGGGATATTCTCTTTCTCCGGAAGAGATACAGGTAGCATTTGAGAAATTTAAGAAGCTTGCCGACAGAAAAAAAGTTGTGCTGGATAAAGATATTGAGGCCCTGGTGGGTGAAAAAGTATCACAGATACCTGAGATTTATTCACTTGACAGTTTCCAGATAAGCAGCGGTAATAAGGTAATATCCACATCTACGGTAAGCATGAAAAAGAATGATGAAATTATAACCGAAGCAGCTACCGGAGACGGTCCTATAGATGCGGCATTTAATGCTGTAGAACGTGTTGTGGGAATGAATTTCACGCTTGAAGACTATAATTTGAGAGCGGTAACCGAGGGTAAAGATGCACTTGGTGAAGTAACGGTGAGGATATCAAACGGGAAAAAGACATATATAGGCAGAGGCGTTAGTACGGACATAATCGAAGCCAGCGTTAAGGCATATATAAATGCAATAAACAGATCATTAAGCGAATAATGTATTATATAGGCTGTAATTGTTGTATATCATATATACGTTTACTTAAAAAGTAAATGTATGTAAATACCAATCGAAATATGTGACCCGTAAAAGCAGGAGCTGACAAATATTTGTTTACTCCTGCTTTTTTCTATATTAATATAGTAGTAGACTGTTATAATTGTTTATAATATAATAAAATATACAAACTTAGGGTAAATGCATATTTTGCAGTTGGTGTTTTATAAAGCCTGAGTATTTGTTATGCTAAAAGCATCGTCGGGAATTGACATATGCTGTAGAAATATATTAGGATAGCTGAGGGATTTTATTTGGTTTTATACGGGAAAATCATAAAAGGCATGAAAATAATAGATGAAGCATATGCGGAGAATAACATTGATGAATCATCATTCAGGGACGCACTTGAAAAATGTCTTGTTGACGTATGCAAAAAACTGGATATTCCTACACCTATATGGTTAAAGAAAAATACTGTGGAATTGGCAGGATATCGTAAAACTTTTTTTACAGCAGAACAATTTGTAGAAAAAGTTAAATTCGATAAATTTATTATTGAGGTTAAAATGTAGAGGAGAGAACAAATGAAAGCTATAATACTTGCTGCCGGATATGCCACAAGGCTTTATCCGCTGACTATTAATACACCGAAGATGCTTCTTAAGATAGCCGGAAAAACCATGATGGATTACATAATGGATGATATCTCCAATATAGATGAAATAGATGAGATATTTATAATAACCAATCACAGGTTTTATGACACATTTATTGATTGGGCAGGAAACCGGGAATTTACAAAGCTGGTCAAAATTTTAGATGATAATACTACCAGCGATAGGGACAAGCTTGGAGCAATCGGTGATATTAATTTTGTAATAGAAAATGAAAAGATAGATGACGACCTTATGGTGCTGGCAGGAGATAATTTTTATACCTTTACCTTGAGAGATTTCTATGAATTTTATAAAAAAGTCGATAAAGATTGCGTGTGTGTAAAGCAGCTTGATAATCCTGAGACCTTGAAAAGAATGGCAATAGCGATCCTGGATGAAAAGGGAAAAGTACTGGACATGGAGGAAAAGCCGCAAAAACCCAAGTCAAATAATGCGGTATTTGCTTTTTATATTTATAGAAGAGATACAGTACCCTTATTTAAAAAATATATTAAGGAAGGAAACAATCCTGATGCGCCCGGACACTTTCCTTCCTGGCTCTACAAGTTTAAAGATGTATATGCTTTCAAGTTTGAGGGTGAGTGTTATGACATAGGAACGCCTGAGGCATTCCATGAAGTTAATGAAAAGTTTTCAAGCAAAGCTAATGTATAGCTGATATTTCAACGGGACTATTTCAGGGAGTGTAATAAAGTGATAAATCATTTTATTACACTCCCTTAATTTTTATAACCGGGACAGTTCTCAACTTTTTATCATTTTGTTCATACCTGCTTTTAGCAGCACAATTAGATTTTTGCATACAAAAAAGCGCCAGCTAATCTTTATTGGCACTGTGTTAAATATGAAATATTGAAATAAATTCAAACAAATTTTACATATAATTGAATTTAAATATAATATATGTTAATATTACTAAGGTAATAATAAGGGGGATTCATATATGAAAAAGGTATTTATCGCATGTTTATTATTATTAACGATTATTTTATGTTTTACATCTTATGCAAATGCTCAAGATTCTGTTGTCGAAGCTCCATATATTAATGTCTTTGTTAACGGCAGCCTGGTTGAATTTGATGATGTACCTCTGATAGTAAACGGACGGACTTTGCTTCCTTTGAGAGAGCTGACAACAAGCCTTGGTGTGCAGAACGATAATGAACACATTGTGTGGAATAATGTTGGAAAGAGAGTGACAATATATAAGGATACAACAGAGATATTTATGGAAATGTATAACCACACACTGGTTGTAAACAATAAACCTATAAACATGGATCAGACGCCTATAATATATGAAAAAACCGGAAAGGCATATGTTCCGACCAGATATATTGCCGAAGCATTAGGAAATGTTGTCGTATGGGATGGTATGACAGAAAGCATATTTATAGCGGATAAAGATACTTTTAACAACGTAAAGGATATTTTAAGCAAACTAATACAGTCCAATCAATCTAATGAAAAGGTTAAAGCAGATTACAATATAAGTATACAGGAGAATAGCAATGGGGAAGATACGGGAACAACGCTTGTTAAAGTCGCAGTTGAAAGTGATAAGAGCAAGAATATTTTACATGCAGATATAACAGCCGGTGGAGGAATACTATATTTCATGAAATTAAATATGGAATTCTATATTGCAGGAAATAAAATTTACTATAATGATTTTGCCACCGGTTCATGGAAAATTTTACTTGATGATACGGATGACATTATGAGTTTTATTGATATTGATGATATATCATTCGAACCTTATATAAACACAGAAGTTCCGGATATAATATGTGCATTTTTGCAAGTAAAAGAAACAGGAAATCCCGATGAAATCGTTCTTACAGCAGGAAAGTATACGAATGAATTAATAAAGATTATTACCGGAATTGATGAAGAATTTGATTTGGCGGACTATGATGACCAGTTCTATGTTGAGTTAACTATCGACAGCAATACTTATAATTTAGAAAAAGTAAATATTATAATTGTAGATATTTATGAATATGATTTTGGTTATATCGATTATGAAACTATTATTTTATTAGATGAATATGAACCTATTACTTACAGAAATGTAACTACTATAAGAATAACGGGAGTTTATGAATATAACGATGATGTGGATATAAAATTGCCGGATTATATAAATAATGTGATTTAGGCTTATTTTAAGCTGCCGAAAGAAGTGAACTATAGAAAAGAATAATGTTCATTAAAATGACAATTTATACAGCAAAAGGTATTACAAAATTTAATCTTGTATTATTTATAATCTTATGATAGAATAAATTTTCGATAATCCTTGCTCTGCATTTAATTGCAGGGCCGTATAGTCCAAAAGGAGGTGAAATAATGGCAAATTTATATGAAGCTATTTTTATAGTAAATCCTGAATTCGATGAAGAGAACACAAAATCAGTCATTGAAAAAGTTAAAAATCTTATCGAAACATCCGCGCAGCTGGAAAGTATAGATGAATGGGGAAAGAGAAAGCTTGCTTACCCTATAAATTATCATAATGAAGGATATTATGTATTAGTTAACTTCAGCGCAGATTCAAATTTCCCAAGCGAACTGGAAAGAATTTTCAAAATAACTGACGGAATAATCAAATATTTGATTGTTAAGAAAAAAAATTAAGGTGATTTTATGAATAAGGTTATACTTATGGGCAGGTTAACCAAAGAACCTGAACTCAGATATACTTCTGTGAATAATGTTCCTGTATGCACATTTACTCTTGCAGTTGACAGGAGATTTGCACGTCAGGGAGAAGAAAGGCAAGCAGATTTTATTCCGATTGTTGCATGGAATAAAACAGCGGAATTTTGCGGAAGGTACTTTCAAAAAGGACGCCAGGTAGCTGTTGTGGGAAGAATACAGACAAGGACCTGGGATGATAATGAAGGAAAACGTCATTATGTCACAGAAGTTATTTGTGAAGAAGCATATTTTGCTGATTCAAGAAGGCCTGAAGGTTCTGAGGAAAAGCCCTTTGGAAGTGCTGAAGTTGAGCAGCCTGATGGATTCTTCCCTATTGATGATGACGACCAACTTCCATTTTAATAGAAGACTAAACATCGGACTGTTTGAATACGCAGGAGTGAAAGAGAGGAGGTATTGCTATGTCAAACGGGAAAAAGGAAAAAAACAACAACAAAGAAGAAGCAAAGAGCACGATGAAAGTAAGAAGAGCAAAAAAGAAAATATGTGCTTTCTGTATGGATAAAGTTACTGAAATTGATTATAAAGACGTTGCCAAGTTAAGAAAATATATATCTGAAAGAGGTAAAATATTACCTAGAAGAATATCAGGCAACTGCGCAAAACATCAACGTCAGTTGACAACAGCAATAAAAAGAGCAAGACATATTGCACTGCTGCCATACACAGCAGAATAGAAAAACAGCAGCCTGTAGATATTTCTATGGGCTGTTTGCTTAAACAGGAGTAAAACAGATGATAAGGATAGGATTTCTAGGACCGGCAGGAACTTTTTCTCAGGAAGCTGTAAGGGTATATACGAAAGGTGCCCCTGAATTTATTGAATGCGCATATACAACTGTAAGCGATGTTATTCTTGCTGTAAAGAGCGGAGAAGTGGATGAAGGAATGATCCCGGTTGAAAATTCTCTTGAAGGGGCAGTAAATGAAACTTTGGACATTATGTCCGAAGAAGGGGAAGTATTAATAAAGGCAGAAGTCATTATCCCAATAAGGCAGCATTTGCTTGTAAAAAGAGGAATACAGAAACATCAAATATCAAAGGTAATATCACATCCGCAGGCTATCGGGCAATGCAGGAAATTTTTAAAAAGCTTTCTTTCAGATGCGAATATAGGTTTAGTCAATAGTACTTCGGAAGCGGCAAAAATGGTGGCGGAAAGTGACGGAAGCATTGCTGCTGTCGGAGCTGCTGCTGCGGCGGGAGAATACGAGCTTGATATTCTGCAAAAGGATATTCAGGATAGAAAGAATAATTACACAAGATTCATAATTGTATCACTGAATGCAGAAACTCAAAAAACAGGCAATGATAAAACATCGATAGTATTTTCGACGGAAGACAAACCGGGAAGCCTTTATCGCATACTTGATATTTTTAATCTCTGGGACATTAACATGACCAGAATAGAATCGAGACCCGCAAAGAAACAATTGGGACAATACATATTTTTTATAGACATAGAAGGTCATATACAGGACAGAGATGTCTCAGATGCGCTTACGATGGTAAAAAGGAAAACCTCATATTATAAATATTTAGGATCATATCCGGTTTATAAAATTGAAAATTGAGGATTATCGGCTCTGAAGCGGGAGTTCCGAGTTGATGGTTGAGAGTTGTGAGCAAAAAACTGAAATTTGAGAATTGAGTATCAAATTGCAAACTATGAATTACGAACTACGTACAATGAACTGCGAACCATGAACTGTGAATGTCCCGGGAAATTAGACTGTTTTGCCATAAAGGTGGTATAATGTTAAGAAAATGAAGCGATGGCTTAATTTAGGGTTTTATGTAAAGTTTAGTTTATGCTTTAAAGTTAAATTTTGCATTAAATCCGGAAAAGCTATTGCCGGCCTCGCTTTGTAAACATTATAACGCTGGAGTGATTTTATGGCAGTACATGAAAAAGATATTGATATAACAAGGAACATAAAAATTATTGAATGGCTGAAGAGTGAGCTTGTTACAGATGTGGCTAACTTGTTCAGAATACTCGTTAATGGTATAAAAGAAGATGTACATGAAGCAATATCAGACACGATCTCAAATTTAATTCTCGTATGTTATCTTCTAGGAAGGCGGCTTGGAGTAAGCTATACTGCTATAGAAATGAAGCTTGAAAATAAAATCAAACTCGGACTTATTGAAAACCATGATGTTGAAAAATATTACGGCGACTTGGCAGAATTATCAAGACATTTGGTTATGTCCAGATCTAGAAAACAATAAAAATTGAAGGGACGGCTTGCTTTTATTTATGGATAAAAGTAAATATACTCGTATATTCATACCACGTGCCGGTTTTTACTTATGGATAATATTCATAATGGTTGTAGTGATAGCAATACTTGAACTGAAGGTTGCCATACCTGGGTTTATACTGTTCGCATTTCTGGTATATTACAACTACAGGTCAAACTATATCAGACAGAAAGAGTTAACTAAGTATATTGAGAATCTGACATTTAATATTGACACCGCCACAAAGGATACTTTGCTTAGATTCCCCATGCCTTTACTGCTGGTTGAAGTTGACGGAACGATAATATGGTATAACTCATCATTCAGATCTATATTTGGAAATGGGGAGCAACTTGAAAATACTATAAAATCTCTCGTTGCAAATATAAAGCTGGACAGCAATGAAGGGCATATATTAAATATAAGCAAGCCATTGAAAATTGAAGAGAAATATTTCAATATTCTTGGCAACGTGGTCAAGCTTGAAAAGAAAAATGAAAAACAGGAATACATTTTAATGTTCTATTTTTTAGATGTTACCGACCATGAACTGCTTAAAGAAAAATATGAAGCGGAAAAGGTAGCTGCAGCGATAATAATAATCGACAATTATGATGATTTGATGCAGAGCATGGATGATGTAAACAGGCAGCAAATATTGGCCGACATTGACAGAAGGATAATGAGCTGGTCGGCTTTCACACAGGGAATAGTTAAGAAATATGAAAGGGATAAATATATATTTATTTTTGAAAAGAGATTCCTTAAGGAATTTGAAGATAAAAAATTCGATATTCTGGACAATGTTAAGGAAATTAGCCTTGGAAACAAGATACCTGTTACCCTCAGCTTTGGAGTAGGCATTAACGGAGGTTCCCTTGCGGAATGCTTCAGTTATGCTAATGCCGCACTGGACATAGCCCTTGGAAGGGGCGGTGATCAGGTGGTTATAAAAAATGTGGACCAGTTTACCTTTTATGGTGGAAAAACCAGAGAGCATGAAAAAAGGACAAAAGTCAAAGCAAGGGTTATTGCATACGCTCTCAGGGAACTCATTGGACAGTCTGAGGATGTCCTTATTATGGGGCATGAGAATGCTGACCTGGATTCACTTGGGGCGTCTTTGGGTATTTACGGCATTGTTAAGAAGCACGGGAAAAATGTCCATTTAGTATTAAATAGTTCAAATGTTGCTATTGATAGCTTGCTGAGCAAGATAAGGAAAGATCCTGAATATGATGGTGCTTTCGTTTCAAGGAATGAGGCTTTGGAGATAGTTAACAGAAAGACCCTGCTTATAGTAGTGGATACTTACAGGCCCAGCTTTACAGAATGCCCTGAGTTGCTTGAATACACAGGGCGTATTGTGGTTATAGATCATCACAGGAAGAGTACGGAATTTATAAAGGATGCAGTATTAACCTATCAGGAAACTTATGCTTCATCAACCTGTGAACTTGTAACTGAAATCCTTATGTATATTGAAGATAAGCCCAATTTATCAGTTCTTGAAGCAGAAGCATTATACTCAGGAATTGTGCTTGATACGAAAAACTTCACCTTTAAGACAGGTGTAAGAACTTTTGAAGCTGCGTCATTTTTAAGGAGACAAGGAGTAGACACAATACGGGTAAAGCAGTTATTTAAAAATGATATGCAGACTTATATAACGAGATCGGAGATTGTAAAGAATGCAGAAATAATCAATAATAATATTGCGATTTCAACATGTCCTCCGAATATAAAAAATATGCAGCTTATTGCGGCTCAGGCAGCTGATGAGTTGCTGGGACTTTCCGGCGTAGTTGCTGCGTTTGTATTAAGCAGTGAGAATAACACTGTTTCTATTAGCGGAAGATCACTGGGAGACATAAATGTTCAGCTGATTCTTGAAAAACTGGGCGGAGGAGGACATTTGACAGTTGCAGGGGCACAACTGCATGATATTTCACTGGAAGATGCAAATGAGAAGCTTAAATGTGCTATAATTGAATATATAAACAATGATGTATCGTCCAACGGTAACGGCTGAAAATTGACTTATAAAATGCCGGCCGAATTTCTTCTTTATTTATTATGATATAAAAAGAAAGCAGACAGAGTAATCCATATAGAACAAAATATCGGAGGCGATGAGCTTGAAAGTTATATTAAAGCAGGATGTTAAGGGACTTGGAAAAAAAGAAAGCATGGTTGAGGTTAATGACGGGTACGCAAGAAACTTTCTGTTTCCGAGAGGGCTTGCGGTTGAAGCTACAGCTACTAATATAAATATAATGAACACTAAAAAAGAAGCTGAAAAGAAAAAGAATGAAAGGGAATTGGCGCAAGCTAAAGCACTGGCTGAAAAACTCAAGGAAGTTACAGTTGTAATAAAAGCAAAGGCCGGTGAGAACGGGAAACTATTTGGATCAATAACCAGCAAGGATATATCCGATAAGCTAAAAGCTGACTTTAAACTTGATATTGATAAAAAGAAGATACAGCTGCATGATGCTATAAAATCTTTAGGTACTACCGATGTTGAGGTTAAGCTTTACCCCGGCGTAAGCGGGAAATTTACTGTAAAAATAGTAGAGGAATAGCGGTATAAGGGTGATTATATGGATATTGGTGCACTTGGCAGGATACCACCGCAAAATATAGAAGCCGAACAATCGGTATTGGGGGCCATGCTTCTTGACAAAGAAGCAATTTCTACTGTTATAGAGATATTAAAAAGCGATGATTTTTACAGGGAAGACCATAAAGAGATATTTGAAGCTATTATGGATCTTTTCGATACGGCGCAGCCTATAGACATAATAACGGTATCTGACCAGCTTAAGTTAAGGGGAAGCCTTGAAAAAACAGGTGGGATTGAGTATCTTACGGAACTTGCGGCTATTGTACCTACTACAGCTAATGTAAAACACTATGCAAAAATAGTGGAAGAAAAATCGATACTAAGGAAACTGATAAAAGCTTCTTCAAACATAATGAATATGGGATATGAAGCCACGGAAGAGGTTTCATATGTCCTGGACAAAGCTGAAAAGAGCATTTTTGATATACTGCAGAAAAGAAACATGTCCGGTGTATATCATATTAAAGATGTTCTCGTTGAAGCTTTCAACAAGCTTGAGGAACTATATAATAACAAAGGGCAAATCACAGGAATTCCAACAGGGTTTTATGATCTTGACATGAAAACTTCGGGGCTTCATAATTCAGATTTAATACTTATTGCGGCCCGTCCTGCCATGGGTAAAACAGCCTTTGCATTGAATATTGCTCAGTATGCGGCTGTTCATGCACATGTTCCGGTTGCGATATTCAGCCTTGAGATGTCAAAAGAGCAGTTGGTAAACAGAATATTATGCAGTGAAGTAATGATTGACAGTCAGAAGATGAGGACAGGGAAACTTGATGATGAGGATTGGAAAAAGATGGCACTAGCTTTGAACCATCTTTCTGAGGCACCAATTTATATAGATGATACTGCTGGAGTATCTATCACAGATATCAGGGCAAAGTGCAGAAGAATGAAGATTGAGAAAAACCTTGGACTGGTGATAATTGATTACCTGCAGCTTTTGCAAGGCAAAGGCAGGGCTGAGAACAGACAGCAGGAGATATCGGAAATATCAAGATCATTAAAAATACTGGCGAAAGAAATAAATGTTCCTGTAATTACATTGTCGCAGTTAAGCCGTGCGCCTGAGACCCGAACCGACCACAGGCCGATATTGAGTGATTTGAGGGAATCTGGTGCCATAGAACAAGACGCTGATATAGTTATGTTTCTTTACAGAGATGATTATTATAATGAAGATTCTGATAAAAAGAATATATCCGAAATTATAATAGCCAAGCACAGAAACGGTTCAACAGGAACAGTTGAACTGAAGTGGTTTGGGGAATATACCAAATTCGCAAACATTGAAAGGTACAGGGAGAAACGATAGTAAAAGTATGCAGGAAAGAATATATAATACCATAGTTGAACATAAATTAATAAATAAAGGTGAAAATGTTATAGTAGGCATATCCGGAGGTCCAGATTCGGTATGCCTTCTTCACGCTTTGGCATGCCTTTCGGAAAGGTTAGAAATTAAAGTCTATGGCGCTCATGTAAATCATATGCTAAGAGGTGACGAGTCTGACAGTGATGAGCAATATGTTTCGGACTTGTGCAGAAAGATAGGGGTAGAATTATATACCAAATCAATTAATGTAAAAGAAATGGCGGAAAAAATGAAACTGTCATTGGAAGATGCGGGAAGACAGGCAAGATACGAATTTTTTTATGAATTGTCGGATAAGCTTGGCAATGCAAAGATAGCTGTAGCCCATAATAAAAATGACCAGGCTGAAACGGTTCTCATGCATATGCTTAGGGGATCAGGACTCGAAGGGCTTAGGGGAATGGATTATATAAGAGGGAAGATAATACGGCCTCTTCTTGACATAGAACGCAGTGACATAGAAGAATACTGCAGGAAAAATTATTTACAGCCGAGAACGGACAGCTCTAATACCCATACTGTTTATACCAGGAATAAAATCAGGCTTGAATTGATTCCAAAAGTACAAGAACTTCTTGATATAGATTTAATTAAGACAGTATCAAGGATGTCAGAGCTTATAAAAGCTGACAGCGATTTTATAAATCTGAACGCATTGAAAGAATATAATAGTTGCAAAAGGGATATAGGCGAAGGTCAGGTGGGACTGGACCTGTTAAAGCTTGTGGATTTGCATCCGGCTATATTGTCGAGAGTCATTCGGTTTGCCATAAATGATGTAAAAGGGGATTTGAAGGGCATAGAAAACATCCATATTAAATATGTGGAAAATTTAATTCTAAATGGCAGAACGGGTGCTGTTATTCAGCTTCCCGGCAGACTAAGGGCTGCCAGAAGTTATCAAATTATTAAGATATACGAGGAAAAAAAGCAAACAGATGTGCCATACTTTGACATGAAAATAAATATTCCGGGTAAAACTCATATAGAAGAACTTAATGCTTTTATTGAATCTGATATTATAAAAAATCGCTTTAATCAGAAATTTTACAAGAATATTACAAATGATTCTATGGAACAGTTTTTTGATTATGACATACTTTCAGAGGGTATAAATATAAGACAGAGAAGAGCCGGGGACGTATTTCGACCTTGTGGTTCCAAAGGAACAAAGAAGCTGAAAGAGTATTTTATAGACAAAAAAATACCTAAAGAAATCAGGAACAATATACCAATAGTTGCAAAAGGGTCAGAAATTATATGGATTATAGGATACAAAATAAATGATAAATTTAAAGTAACTGAAAATACTATGAATGTATTAAGATTAAAATATACAAAAAATAATAGTTAAATATATTGATTTTTAGCAATAATGAATTTATTATAAACCATATGTATAATATATATATGCACCTGACTGAGTGAGTAAATCTGAAGTTTGGGAATGTACATCTGATAATATTTTAGGAGGTAAATAATGTTAGAAGATATAGAAAGAGTCCTGGTCAGCAGAGAAACTATCCGGGAGATGACGCGTGAGCTTGGGAAGCGCATATCTCAGGATTATAAAGGTAGTGAGCTGGTATTAGTTGGAGTGTTAAAGGGTGGGTTTGTATTCCTGGCTGATTTAATGAGGGAAATTACCATTCCGGTAGATATGGATTTTATGGCAGTTTCCAGTTATGGTAATTCTACAACTTCATCCGGTGTAGTAAGGATTATTAAAGATATAGATATAGATATTGCAGATAAACATGTGCTTATAGTTGAGGATATAATAGATACAGGATTAACATTGAACCATCTGAAACAGCTTTTATATACAAGAGGACCTAAAAGCGTGAAGATTTGTGCTGCATTTGATAAGCCTTCCAGGAGAAAAGCTCCTGTAGATGTGGATTATGAAGGAATAGTAATACCTGATGAATTTATAGTGGGTTATGGACTTGACTTTGACGGTATGTACAGAAATCTACCGGATGTTTGCGTATTAAAACCCGAGGTTTACCAAAGAAAAAGCGAAGATATACATACAAAACACGATTAAAAATATAATAAAATCACATATTAAGCAGCAAATCATATAAATAACAATCAGTCTAGTGCAACAAATTTGAAATATAGGTTTTATTGTGTTTTGAAAATGTTTATGTTAATATAGATATATTGTAAAAAAGGAGTATGATATAGTGACAATTGTTTACGATATAAGCATCTATTTAAGGCAACGGCCTTATTATGAGGAGGGAGCTGCTTGAAATATTTCAAGGGAATAAGCTTTTATATAGTTTTATTTATAATAATATTGTTCATATTGTTCTTATTCACCAGCAATGACAGCCCGTCTGATATGAGTTATTCGGAGTTGATGTATAATATTCAGAGCGGTAATGTTAAGGAATTAGTGCTTGAAGGAAATACCGCCACGGTTGTTTTGAATACAGACAAGGCTGATAGTAAAATAAATAAATATAATGTGGTAATACCATCAGTTGACAGCTTCATGAATGAAGTGAGTACAGCTATAAAAAATAAACAGATAGAGTCATTTAAAGGACAATTACCGCCCAGTGCGCCTTGGTGGGTATCAATACTGCCTACTTTGGTTCTTATAGTAATATTTATTTTATTCTGGGTATTCTTCCTGCAGCAATCCCAGGGTGCCGGAGGAAACCGTGTAATGTCCTTCGGTAAAAGCCGTGCGAAGATGAGCAGCGACAATAAGAAAAAAGTGACTTTTGATGATGTTGCAGGAGCGGATGAAGAGAAGGAAGAGCTTCAGGAGATCGTTGAGTTCTTGAAATCGCCAAGGAAGTTTGTTGAGCTGGGTGCAAGAATACCAAAAGGAGTTCTGCTTGTAGGACCTCCGGGTACCGGTAAAACATTGCTTGCAAAAGCCGTATCCGGTGAAGCGGGAGTTCCGTTTTTCAGCATAAGCGGATCGGACTTTGTGGAAATGTTTGTTGGAGTAGGTGCATCCAGAGTAAGAGACTTGTTTGAACAGGCAAAGAAAAATTCACCATGTATAGTATTTATCGACGAGATAGATGCGGTAGGACGTCACAGAGGAGCAGGCCTTGGTGGAGGCCATGATGAAAGGGAGCAGACTCTCAATCAGCTTCTTGTGGAAATGGACGGTTTTGGTATTAATGAAGGAGTAATAGTTCTTGCTGCTACCAACAGACCTGATATACTTGATCCTGCCCTCTTAAGGCCGGGAAGGTTTGACAGGCGTGTAGTAGTAGGATTGCCTGATATAAAAGGAAGAGAAGAGATATTAAAGGTACACGCCAGGGGTAAGCCTCTTGCATCAAATGTGAAGCTTGATGAACTTGCAAAGACTACTCCGGGATTCACCGGAGCTGACCTTGAAAACCTTCTTAATGAGGCGGCTTTGCTTGCTGCAAGAAAAGGCAAAAAGCAAATAGGCATGGAAGAGGTTAAGGAAGCTACTTTCAAAGTTGTTATGGGACCTGAAAAGAAGAGCAGAGTAATGAATGAAAAAGATAAAAGGCTTACTGCTTATCATGAAGCAGGTCACGCAATAGCTGCCAGAGTAATATCTACTACTGAAAAGGTTGACAGGGTATCTATAATACCGGTTGGCTTGGCCGGAGGATATACATCTTTTAAACCTGAGGAAGATAAAGCGTACCGTACGAAGTCACAATTAATTGAGTCTATAATAATTGCTCTCGGCGGTAAGGCTGCTGAAGATGTTGTGCTTGGTGAGGTAAGTACAGGAGCTTCCAATGACCTTCAGCGTGCTAACACAGTGGCCAGAAACATGGTTACTAAATACGGTATGAGCGAAAAGTTGGGCAACTTAATCTTTGCTAATGAAAATGATGAAGTGTTTATAGGTAAAGATTTAGCACAAACCAGATATTACAGTGAAGAAATAGCAGCTCAGATAGATAAGGAAGTAAAAGCTATTATCGATTCTGCATATGAAAAAGTAACAAATCTGCTTAAAGAAAACATTAACAAGCTTCATAAGATAGCAGAAGCTCTCCTGGAAAAAGAGAAGCTGGAAGGTGCGGAATTTGAAGAAATCTTTGCAAACGCATGATGCAATGTTGCCAGGATAATTTAAAAAATAAGTTGATATTATTTGTAGTATTTGATATTATTTATATGATATATTAAATTAAAGTTTATATATTTATAATTGAAAACATAAAACCTTATCAAGAGAGGTGGAGGGACTGGGCCCTATGAAACCCGGCAACCGGCTTTAGTGCAATGGTGCCAATTCCTACAGGATTCTTTCCTGAGAGATGAGGAGATAAATAAAACAACCTCTTCATTTGAAGAGGTTTTATTTTTAATAAACATAGGAGGATTTTATGGGAAGAAGATTATTTACTTCGGAATCAGTAACAGAAGGGCATCCGGATAAAATTTGCGATCAGATATCTGATTCAATATTGGATGCAATATATGCTCAGGACCCCATGGCAAGAGTAGCGTGCGAAACTACTGTAACCACAGGATTGGTTCTTGTAGCCGGTGAAATATCGACTAAATGTTATATAGATATACCAAGGATAGTCAGACAGACAATAGTTGACATAGGATATGACAGGGCTAAGTATGGCTTTGACGGAAACACTTGTGCTGTATTGACTGCCATAGATGAACAGTCACCTGATATTGCTATGGGGGTGGACAAGGCACTTGAAGCAAAGACAGGAGAAATGACAGATGAACAGATAGAAGCCATAGGAGCGGGAGACCAGGGAATGATGTTCGGTTTTGCTTGTGATGAAACTCCTGAACTGATGCCAATGCCGATTTCACTTGCACACAAGCTTGTTATGAGACTTTCAGAGGTGAGAAAGAACGGAACTATTAGTTATCTAAGGCCTGACGGAAAATCACAGGTTACCGTGGAGTATGAAGATGACAAACCTGTCAGAGTAGATACTGTAGTCATATCAACACAGCATAGCCCTGAAGCAGATCATGAAACAATTGAAAGAGATATAATAGAACATGTAATAAAACCTGTAATACCTGCAGAACTACTCGACAGCAAAACAAGATATTTTATAAATCCCACAGGGCGTTTTGTTGTAGGAGGGCCACAGGGAGATACTGGTTTGACAGGAAGAAAAATAATAGTTGACACATATGGAGGATATGCAAGACATGGAGGAGGAGCTTTCTCGGGTAAGGATCCGACTAAGGTTGACCGTTCAGCGGCTTATGCAGCAAGATATGTTGCAAAGAACATAGTAGCAGCAGGACTAGCAAGGAAATGTGAAGTTCAGCTTGCGTATGCAATTGGTGTTGCTAGACCCGTATCCATATTGGTTGATACATTTGGTACGGGAAAAATACCGGAAGACAGAATAGTTGAACTGATTAAAAAGCATTTTGATTTAAGGCCGGCAGGTATTATAAAAACCCTTGACTTAAGAAGGCCGATATACAAAAAGACAGCAGCATACGGGCATTTTGGAAGGAACGATTCCGACTTTACATGGGAGAAAACTGATAAAGCGGAAATACTCAGGAAAGAAGCAGGATTATAATTGATATAATGATGGATATAAAAAGACAGCCAAAGGCTGTCTTTTTTATCTATAATCGGGTGAAAAATAAAATGATTGTTCAACAGATTACAAAATAAACAGAACAATTAAAACTTCTTATGAAGAATAGGTGATACTTTTTTATAAATCAATACTGTTATAAATGATATAACAAACGCTTTAAGCGCATTAAACGGTGCTACGCCAAAAATAATAAGCGATTTAAGATCTGTAATATATTTATTGGCACTTGCTCCCATTTCTACTATAGTATTGAGAGGAATTCCTAAAATCTTTATATAAAGGGGAATAAGTACAAAATAATTATATAAAGAAGCAAAGATAACCATAGATAATGAACCAACGATAAGAGATATAATTGCACCTTTTTTTGTCTTATTACGCTTATATATCATTGCTGCAGGTACAGTAAAAAAAATACCTACAAAGAAATTAGCCATCTCACCCACGCCTGATGTCTTTGTAATAAAAAGATGAAGTATATTTTTTACTAACTCAACGAGAATCGCACCGATAGGCCCGATAGAGAACCCTGCAAGCAGTACAGGAATTTCACTGAAATCAAATTTTAAAAATTCAGGGAAAATAGGGATGGGTGACTCAATAAACATTATTATAAATGCCAGGGCCCCGAGAATTGCTGATTTTACAAGTGTGTCTAAAGATAGCTGCTTCGTTTTGCTGTTTTTCATTTTATTACCTCCAACATATTAAAATCCCCTGGAGTACAATCCAGGGGAAATGATATGCAATAAAAAACACATCTTCTTTCATCCAGACTATACTGTCGGCTCCGGAATCTAACCGGATCAGCTTTCGCTCGCGGGCTAACGGTTTACCTTTGCCGGTACAACCATATTACCGCCGGTCGGGAATTGCACCCTGCCCTGAAGATTGTATCCAGTTATTCTTATTTTATGATGGCAGCTGAATAATTTATGATAAATAACTCAGCTCCGCTAATATAATAACAACTGCATAATATTGTGTCAATAGCACAAATTTTAAAAACGTTTACCAGATTAGGGCAATATGATAAAATTTCATATGAAAATGGCAAAGTTTTGAACTTCTGGTCCGATAATAAAGTAAATTTCCACAAAATTAAAGAAAGTTGTACTACTCTGCCTCTTGAGAAAAGGTATGTCAGGAAATATTGAGGATAAACTACCTTAAGAGGAGTATACAACGATATTATAAAGGGATCTAAAAGGAGATGCATGATTTTGAAGGTACGTAAAGCGATAATTCCGGCTGCAGGGCTGGGGACAAGGTTTCTTCCTGCAACCAAGGCTCAGCCGAAGGAAATGTTGCCCATAGTAGACAAGCCAACTATACAATATATTATAGAAGAAGCTATTGCATCGGGTATTGAGTCCATTCTTATCGTAACAGGCAGGAGCAAAAGAGCTATTGAGGACCATTTTGACAAATCATATGAATTGGAAGATGCTTTAAAGAAAAAGGGAAATATCGATTTGCTAAGCCAGATTCAGGATATATCAAATCTTGTCGATATTCATTATATAAGACAGAAAGAACCTAAAGGATTGGGACATGCGATATATTGCGCCAAAACATTCATAGGAAATGAACCTTTTGCTGTGCTTTTGGGCGATGACATTGTGGATTCGGAGGTTCCTTGCCTTAAGCAGCTTATTGAGGTATATAACGAGTATAAAACTACCGTACTTGGTGTCCAGCATGTACCTGAAAGTGAAGTAAGCAAATATGGTATAGTTAGCTGCCGGCCAGTTGATGACAGGGTATTTAAAGTAAAGGATCTTGTTGAGAAGCCTGATGTAGGTAAAGCACCTTCAAATATTGCCATACTGGGAAGATATATAATAACACCGCAGATTTTTGATTTTTTAGAAAACGCAGTTCCGGGCAAGGACGGAGAAATACAGCTTACTGATGCATTAAAGGGGCTTATGAGTGTTGAGGCGATGTACGCATATGATTTTATCGGAGACAGATATGATGTGGGCAACAAGCTGGGTTTCCTTGAAGCCACTGTTGAATTTGCATTAAAAAGAGATGATCTCAGAGATGAGTTTATGGCTTATCTGAGAGAAGTTATAACCAGAGAAGATCATGCATAATAAAGAAATAAGTGCAGATAATACCTATAAACTTTAAGTTTATAGGTATTTTTATGGGCAGGAACATACATATAGCGAAAAATTTAATAATATTAATTTTTATAATGGCAGTTTCATATCTGGTATTTTCACAAGTTATGAAATTGTTTGTACCGGTATTGGTTAAAGAGGATGTTTCAGGCAGGTCTGACATCTTACGCAATGTATCACAGGATGCAGCATATTCAAAAGAAAGTGATTTTGCAAAAGAAACTGAAAGCAGATCAAACAGCGTAAGCGACGAGAATCAGACAGAAAAGCAGGAAAATAAACAACCTGATTCATTGGAAAATAAAGATGATAACCATGAGGAAGTACAGATAAAACAACCTGAAATAACTACGTCTTTTACAGAAGAGTTACCGAACTTAAATGAGAAAAATAATGAACCGGATAATGCTGCTGAAACCAATGACGATAATTATGTGATACCATATGATAAGCTTATATCTATGAAAAATATTGGCTTGATGGATAAGTTATCAGTAATGGCAATTGTAAGTAAAATAAAAAAGAGTAATATGAATAAAATATATGCTATTGCAAAAGACGGTGTAACATTAGAGGAAATTAACGAAATAAAAGTCATTCTTGAGGAAGATTTGAATAAAAAAGATATGAATAAGCTGATGAAAATAATCAACAAAAATATGGATTTATACGCACAGGGAAAGCTAGATTGATAAAATGAATAACAGATAGAAACAGAGGAATTACTCAGTTTCTATCTGTTATTTGCTAATAAATTAATTGCTCAACTCCTGCAATGTTTCTTTTAATTTTACCCGTATCGGTAATTTTTGAGGGCATTTTTTCTCACATGCGCCGCATTCTGAACATTCAGCCGGAGAAACTTCTTTACTTTCAGGATCAATAATTTTAGCAAAGCGTTTTTTGGCGATTTCGGTAAGCCCAAATACTTTGTGCTGGTTCATAAGGCTGAAGATATTTGGTATATTGATTCCCTTCGGACATGGCATGCAGTAGTTACAACCTGTACAGTATAATTCAGAGAGCTTCTGGGTTTCTTTTATCATTGCGTTAATTTTGTCCCAATCTTCCTTATAAAGGGTAAGGTTTGATGATGCAATTTGTACGTTTTGTTCGACCATTTCAATGGTGTTCATACCTGACAATGCACAGTTTACGTTTTCGTTCCCCAGCACAAATCTTAGAGCTATTTCAGGGGTGCTTTTTATATCTCTTTTAAGCATATTGGCAATAGCATCTGAAGGTGCTGCAAGCCTTCCGCCTCCTACAGGCCCCATAATAACTGTGCCTAAACCTTTGGAAGCCGCATATGCAATTGCTTCCTCATTTGATCTGTCTATAAGATTGTACTGGCATAATACTGACTCGAATATTCCGGTATCAACGAGCATTTTAAGTACTTCAGGCGAATCATGGAAAGAAAATGAGATGTGTTTTATAAGGCCCTCGCTTTTTGCTTTTTCTGCCTCTTCTATAAGGTTAAACTTAAGTACGATGTTTTCCCAGTGATTCTTATTTAATGAATGAAAATAATAAAAATCTATATAATCAACATCTAGTTTTTTTAGCTGTTCCTCTAGAAAGCGCCTGTAATCATCTTTCTTTTTAACCAGCCAGGTAGGCATTTTTGTTGAAAGGTAAACCTTGTCGCGGTAGCCTTTTAATGCTTTGCCTATAACATATTCACAATTATTATGGCAATATGTATAAGCCGTATCTATATAATTCACACCCAGATCAAAAGCTCTATGGACGATTTGTATGCTTTCGTCTTCTTTCATGTACCATTTGCCGTCTTGCTCATATTCAGGAAGTCTCATGGCTCCGAACCCTAAAGCGGATATTTTTATACCTGTTTTGCCAAAGTCCTTATATTGCATATATAATACCTCCATCGTCTTTAATTAATTTTATTAATTCGCAATTGCATTTATATAATACCATAACATCATTATAACATTATTTTAAGGAAATAAGTATAATGCCTTTTATACAGAGATTTTTACCAGCCGTCTATACCTGAACGCTTCAATGCACCAAATATGTTGTTTTTAATATCATGGTTTTCATGAAATAGATCAGATATGAGATTCTTTATATATTGACGCTTTGTTTTGCCATTAGCAGGGCAAGGATTTTTGACTATAGGTATATTATACTTATTTATAAATCCTTTTATATCTTTCTCTTCTGTATATATAAGAGGACGTATCAAGTGAATATTCTTTCTTTCCAGATAAGTAACAGGTGAGAAATTATGAATTCTGCCTTCATAAAACATGCTTAGGAGCAATGTTTCAATTACATCGTCCTTGTTGTGGGCAAAGGCTACTTTGTTGCATCCGAGGGATATGGCGAGATTATTCAATGCGCCGCGTCTCATGTTTGCACATAATGAGCACGGATTAGTTTCCTTACGCACTTCAAATATTATTTTGCCGATAAGCGTTTGTTCACATGTATAGTTAACACCTAAGCTGTTACACAGCTCTTGTATTGGGGTAACATCAAATTCACCTATCCCCATGGTCAGTGTGATAGCTTCAAGGTCGAATTTTTTCGGATAGAAATTCCTGAGCTTACTGAGTTCAATCAGCAGGGTCATACTGTCCTTGCCCCCTGAGACTCCAACGGCTATTTTGTCCCCATCCTGTATCATATCATAGTCTTCAATGGCTCTTCTTATTTGGCCAAGTATTTTCTTAATAGTGACCACCTCTTGGTACAAGAATTCAGAATACTATAATTATAATTAAAACATATAAAGGTAGCAATATAAACAGGGAACGTAAAAAATGGTTTATCATCATTGAGTATTAATATAATACTGGTTCATGCGAAGGAGCATTTGCGGGATACAGCAAGCTACAGCATTGTAAACATAAATAATTCGTCATTTTACTGTTGATTTAAATATTTGTTTGTAGTAAAATAAATTTTGCGTTTGAAAACATATAAGATTTGACGGGGTGTAGCGCAGTTGGTAGCGCACGTGGTTTGGGACCATGGGGCCGGAGGTTCGAGTCCTCTCACCCCGACCAGTAAAATCCTCAGCAGAGTGACAAGTTCTGCTGAGGATTTTCTGCTATATAGAAATGTGCCTGCTTGATGGTTGGTAGGTAAGATGTATATTGCGGGATAGGTACTATTTTTTTGAACCCAATTCAACCAGCTTAATATAGTGAGGTATATCCTGAACTTTAGGTTTTAACTTAAATGCGGGCGCACAGCAGCCACACCTCCAATAAGATTTACCCTCATATTCATAAGCAACTCCCTTATTGCAGGGACGATTGTAACATCTCTTACCGCTTTTCCTGAAAACATCTTTCACTGAATCGGGGCAGGTATTTAGGTATTCAATGCAGTTTGCAACATTTCGAATGCGCAGCAGAAGGCGTATTTTTTCAGTTTCAGATATGGAACCGACAATATCGGTGCTTCTTGATACTATCTGGAAAAGATAAGGCCCTTTTGAGTTGAAAGCTTTCTGCCCAATCAATGAATGCCTTTTTCCCGAATGAATATTCATTTGTTTCATGCATATTAATAAGTGACGGTATATCCATAACAGCATTTTTATATGCAGCTGCCAAAGATGGTTTAGGTTTTTTATCAGTAATGAAAATAAGTACATCATAAGTATACTGTTTTGGCGTTTCATCATCGCCTAAAATATAATAAAAACCACTCTCATCA
>Ga0134100_1000595_pt1 | contig 41280 bp, 34 predicted proteins | sample 11_taG_2_FD_94444 | JGI IMG/M metagenome (GOLD analysis project Ga0134100, IMG submission 94444) | Switchgrass degrading microbial communities from high solid loading bioreactors in New Hampshire, USA - 11_42_5_180_A3 metaG | ecosystem: Engineered > Bioreactor > Semi-continuous > Anaerobic >...
ATGGCTTAAAACCGTCATGTTAAAAAACTAAAGAAACTGGCAGACAACCTTTACGATTATCTGCCAGTATTATAGAGCTATTTCATTTTACTTTGTCCTACCCCAACAATTGACGCAGAACCAAAAAAACTCAGGCAATCCATTAGGAAGCGACCTTAGTTATATAATTTGTAATTATTAAACAAATCATTTTTTATCTTTCAGAAATCAGAAAAAATGCTGGCGATATCGCTGTGGCTTAATCCGTTTGTCGCAAGTACATTGTCCGATGTTAACATAATTTCTGAACCATTTATTTGAGTAACGGTACCTCCCGCTTCACGTACAATAATAATACCTGCGGCCATGTCCCACAGATGTATACCCGCTTCAAAATCTGCATCGGTCCGTCCGGCGGCAACATAAGCAAGACTCATTGCTGCGCAGTTCCATATACGAAAGGCCTGGTATTTATTGGCAATTATTGGAAACATTTTGACCATTTTTTCCCGAATATCCATACTACTTGTCGGAATACTGGTATTTAAAATTATTTCATCAGGTTTCTTTCGTTCCGATACATGTATCTGAACACCATTCATATAGGCACCACAACCTACTTCTGCATAAAAGGTTTCTCCATGCACCGGATCGTAAATCACGCCTACTGCAATCTTTCTCTTATGAATGACTGCAATAGAAATCACATATTGTGGGAAGCCCCGAATGTAATTTACCGTCCCGTCAATAGGATCGACAACCCAGACAAAATTATCATCTGAAAAACTTAGTATATGTTTCTTCTCTTCCCCAGGCGTTTCACCAAAAACTGATTCCTCGCCGAAGAACAGATGGTCGGGGTATTTCGTTCGGATAGCATTACGGATCATGTTTTCCGACATTTTATCTTTATCGGAAACAAAGTCAATGGCAGACTTGGCATCGACATGGATGCCTGCTGACCGTGCGTCACGCACAAAATTGCCTGCTTCATGAGCAATACTGATTGCATGTTTAAGTATTTCTGAATATTCTCCCATATTATTTCACTCTTTCTGACTATCGGAAGCTATTAAGCGCAAAGAAGATTCCATCACGTCGACTCGTATTTTAGCACCCTCCGGAATATTTGCATTGACCTGTGAGAAATCCATTAACTCAATTTCCTGACCGTTAATATTCAAAATATATTGTACGTATTGTCCAAAATAGGCTTTAGCTGTTACCTGGGCTGTAAACCTTCCATCAGGTGTTATTACTATATCCTCAGGACGGATCATACATGTAAAGCTCTTGGCGCCCTTACAGTTTTCAGCTGCCGTTATATTCATTTCATGCCCGAATAATATGATATTGGCAGATCCATTATTAATATCCTTTACTTCGTCAACCCTGACAAAGTTTGCTTTACCAATAAAGCCAGCCACGAAAATACTCTCCGGCTTTGAGTATATCTCCATTGCTGTACCGACTTGCTCAATCATGCAAACACAAAATATAATGAGAATTGCAAAAACAACCAAAATTGCCATCATCAGGCCGGGTTGTCTGAGTAGCATCAGGAATTCCTTTCGCTTCATATCCCATTTACGCGAATACTTTGTGTTTTCTATCGAAACGCTCAACTCCAACAGAAGATCCCCCCTAAAAAAATTTTTATAAGGGACTGCTGCAATAGTAGCAGTCCCAATATATTTGCTCATTGATGTTATTCTTTAACATCGGCGGAAGAACGAACTTCGGATTCAAACCTTTCACAAATCTTTGATTTGTTTTCAGCGGACCATTTGAAATCATAATTAATCTTATTAATCTGATCAAATGGAACCATCTTCGGATCGGCCTCAACATATTTGTTCAGCGGATACTGGTTATACTCGCTGGTGGCAATTTTCATTGCGTTTTTATCAATCAACCAATCAATAAATTTATGAGCTGCCTCAACTTCATCCGCTGGACCACCCTTGATCATCGATGCGCAGGTTATACCATAACCGGCTCCTTCTTTAGGATATGTAATTACAACAGGATAACCCTGGTCAACTACAGTCTGCGCATTGTCTGAATAACCAAGAGCAACGCCGCATTCGCCTAATCCGGCGGATGTGAATGGAGCAGCTCCTGCCTTTGTATATACTGTGACATTTTTGTCAAGTTCCTTCAAATACTTAAATCCTTCCTCCTCGCCCATGCTCTGGATGATACTGGAGAAGACCGCGTAGGCTGCTCCTGAAGTTGCCGGATGTGCCCAACTGATGGCGTCTTTAAACTTGGGATCAAGCAGCTCGGCCCAACTGGTAGGAGCCTCAAGACCGTTTTTCTTCAGCCAATCAGTATTGCTTCCGAAACAGGTTATAATCATATGCAGCGGCACATATACGCCGTTTGGATCAACATTATTCTGGATATATTTGATCTATGTTGGAAGGAACATAGGTATCGAGCAAACCTTCGTCATTCATAGCCAAAGCAAGATCGACACCATGACCAAAGATCATTGCAACCTTTGGATTCTCTTTTTCCGCTTCGACACGAGCCTGCATCTCACCGGCACTCAGGCGAACATAATTTACTTTGATTCCGGTTTCCTTAGTAAATGCATCGACTAATGCGGCAACTTCGGCTTCAACATAGCATGAATACATCGAAAATGAGTTTTTCTGTGGGACTGTATTGTTGTCACTCGATGCAGTTGCAGCAGAAGATGCCGAATTTGGCGCATTAGACGGGCTGACAGTTGGTTGAGATGAATTGTTCGAGCAACCAACTAATGATGTGATGCAAATGATACAAGCGATTAAGATTGAAACAAATTTTTTCATTAAATAGCCCCCTTTTAATATTTTCTTGTATTCTTAGTTGTACTGCCACGTACAATTAAAGACGAGTCCACAAGAACGCTCTGTGGGTGCTTTTCCCGGCCTTCTATCATATCCAGCAACATTTTTGCAGCACATTGCCCCATTTCATCCTTCTTGAGGGAAAGCGTCGTAAGATCGAACCATGGCAATGCCGAATAGTCCATATTACTTACCCCTGCAACTGAAATATCCCCGGGCACTTTGATATTTCTAGCCTTCAAATATGAAAGTGCTCCGATTGCCAGCTGGTCTGTGGCTGCAAAGACAGCGGATGTGTCGGGATAACGTTCCAATATACACTTCATCGCCTCATAACCGTTGGCCTGCGCTTCCATAAGCTTATTTGCCGGATAATCAATAGCGACATCCCGTGCCTCGAGCCCTTTAACTTCGCAAAAATCCAAATAGGCCTTTCGGCGAATCGCACCAATTTCGGTAGGAAGCACAATATGCGCTATCTTGGTATGACCAAGTTCGGTAAGAAATTGCATCATCTTGAAAGCACCCTTATAATGATCGTTGTCCACATATGGAATCCCTGCACATTGCGGGGGACGACGGCGAAGCGCCACAACAGGTATTGGTAGCTTTTTAAGTGCATCAAGCAATTCTGCCGGCCATTTATCGGGAGTAATAATAAGTCCGTCAAATCTCATCTCACGGGCTAGCTGCAAAAAATGCACGAGTTTGTCTGAACTTCGTTCCATATTGCCATAGAACATACTGTAACCATGTTCCTCAAGATATTTTTCTGCGCTCGATGCGTTCTCAGCAAAGAAAGGATCTTTGATATCAGGTATAGTAAGTCCTATAATTCTGGTTCGTTTCTGGGTCATCAAGCGAGCTGTTTTACTGGGAACAAAGTTAAGAACTTCCATGGCATTAAGAACTCGCTTTTTTGTTTCTTCACTTATATCCGAATAACCGTTAAGGCACCGGGATACAGTTGACACGGATACTCCCGCATAACGGGCCACATCTTTTATAGTTATAATAAAATTCACCCACCGTACTAAAACATTTTCGATATTTGAATTATAAATTTAATACTTTTGTCAATATAAAATAAGAATTTTTGTCAAAAATTGTTTTAAAAATTCAAATTATATATGCAATTTGCACAAATTAATTACTAAATTATGTAAACTATTAAATTTAGCAATTTTTGTTTCGAAAACGTTTTAGTTATTTTTCGAGAAATATAGGTTTGTTAATATTGTTTTATTAAAAAAAACCGGCAGACAACGACCATCTGCCAGAAAAATATAGCTTTCTAGTATTTTGTTCTACCCTATCAATTTTATCTGTTCAATTGCTTTTTCCGAGTTCTTGCATACATCCTTTACACATCCTTCATCCATAGGGGAACGAAGTCCGGATGTCCTTAACAGCTCTGTAAACGTCATAGTACCAGCTTTCCTGCTGAAGCTGAGATATTTTTCCCAGGCAGCTTGATAATCTTCAGCCATCAGATTTCTGAACTGTAGAGCACAGGTCTGCGCAAGACAATAATCTATATAATAGAAGGGCGAACTGTAAATGTGAGTCTGTGCCTGCCAGCGTCCTCCTTTCCCGAAAAACGGATCATCCTCGTAATCTAAATCCGGCTGATATTTTCTTTCCATGCGCTTCCATAACTCTTTCCTTTCATTGGGAGTTATATCGGGGTTCATGTATACTTCATGCTGAAATTCATCTACAGCGCATCCGTATGGAATGAAATTGATTGCCGACGCTAAATGCATATATTTATACTCTTCAGTTCTATTTCCGAAAAACAGCTCCATCCATGGTATTGTAAAAAACTCCATACTCATTGAATGAACCTCACAGGTTTCCATTGTAGCAGTTCTGTATTCACGTATTTCTATATCTTTGGCCAGGTAGCCGTTAAGCGCATGACCTGCTTCATGAGTTAATACATCAATATCGCCGCTGGTTCCGTTAAAGTTGGCAAAAATAAACGGGGACTTATAATCAGGAATATAAGTCATATATCCGCCTGCAGCTTTCCCTTTACGGCTTAGACAATCAAAAAGCTCATTTTCCAGCATGAAACGGAAAAATTCACTGGTCTCGTCTGACAGCTCGTCATACATCTTTTTCCCAGCCTTAAATATTTCTTCCGGGGTTCCTTTTGGTTTTGGGTTTCCGTCTTTAAAATACAGAAGATTATCAATAAAGGTAAGCTTTTTCAGTCCCAGTCGTTCTCTTTGTTTTTCATTAAGCTTTTGTGAAAGAGGAACCATGTATTTCTTAACCTGTTCTCTGAAGGCGGCGACTTCTTTCGGCCCATAACAGTTTCGGCCCATTCTTATATAACCAAGCTCCACGAAATTCTCAAATCCCAGTTTTTTGGCCATTTTGGTGCGTACTTTAACTAATTTGTCATATATGTCATCAAGCTTATCTTTATTCTCTTCAAAAAATTCTGTCCGCTTTTTATAGGCACCCTTTCGGATATCTCGATCAGGTGACTCCATATACAAACGAAGCTGTGATAAATTAAGCTTTTTCCCTTCAAAGTCAAGCTGAGCCGAAGCTATTAACTTTATATACTCACTCACCAGTTTGTTCTCTTCCTGCAACTCAGGTATTATTGCCGGATCTATAGCTTTTAGCATTAGCTCGGCATTTTCAAAGAGAAGTTTACCCAGTTTCTCCTCCAACTCTTTCCTGTAACCGGACGACACCAAAGCTCTATAGAATTCTGCCGAGGTGTTTTCTATCAACGGTTCGTTCTCATCAAAAAAATCCTTTTCCCTGTCATAAAAATCATCCTCTGTATTAATGGTATTGCGGATATGTGCTATGGTACCCATTGTATCCAGTTTATCCATTAGAACGGTAAACTCCTTATGCGCCAAAAGCTGCTCTTCATAGGATCTTGCGTTTTTAACTCTTTCAATCAGCTTATTCATCTCATTTATAAAAGCATTTATATCCGGTCTCTTATACAGCATTTCCGAAAATTTCATATACTTCTCTCTCCTTTTTATTACTGTAATACCTTTGATTATATTAATACAATTATAGAAAAACAACAATTTGTCCTCTTACAGTACTATTCTGTTATTGTTTACATAATTGGCCTGTTTAATTTAAGTATTTAATAAAGGAGTTGAAACATGTCATGAAATTATTGATAAATATTTTGTTAATAGATAATAATATCAGTTTTATATTTTAGATTTGCAAAAGATTTGAATTTTGAAAAAAATCAAAGCCGCCCTCAATTGATGAGAGCGGCTTATTTAGTGGCGTGCCAGAGATGATTCGAACACCCGACCGACGGATTAGAAGTCCGTTGCTCTATCCTGCTGAGCTACTGGCACATGTCAGAACGACTTTATTATTATACAAATGACTTAATGCTTTGTCAAGAATGTTATTATAATTATATCCAAGCGAAAAACAGCTACATTTGATGCTTTTTGCCTGCACCTTATTATTACAGTTGATCTTTTAGAATCTTAAAAAGAAGGTCAATAAGTTCCACATCATTGTCTACTTCACCGTACCGATCGCTTATTTTGAAACCCTTTTCTGCGCCGGCGCCACTCATTGGCGGAATGTCCAGGCTGAACCCGCCTTGGCCGGCCTTAGTTTTTCTTAAACAGTCAATCAGTTGCCCTATATTAAACAATGGCAGGCAATTCTCTTTAAGAAAATAATCCCCCGGGTCAAATTCAAAATCATAGAAAACTTCTTCAGAGGATTCTTCCTCATTAACAGGAGTTTCTTCGTCAATCGTCAGTTCCTCGGGCTTTCTCAGTCTTTTTAATGTAAAAGTTCCTTTTTCGGAAAGAATGACTTCACCCACTACAAATTCAGGATTCTCATAAATATCATTTTCTGCATCCTTACAAACAGATGCAACAGCCCGATCGTATACGGCAGGAAGCCAAAGCGAATTTAAAGATTGTTTCTGACTGAATGTCAATGATTCTAAATCTTTAACAGTCAAATTTAGTTTCATGAATCCGACCTCTTTCAATACTTTAAATATTTTTTGATGAGAAAAGTTTTAGTATAGATTAAGTATAGCATGTCAACAGTCTCTATATAAAGATATGACGGTTAAAAAAATCCCTCCAATTATAATAAGCATTATAAATGAGGGAATAAAATCTAACTATCTTCTTAAATAACCACCGTCCACAGGGAAAATTTAACACAAGTTTTGATTTACCAACTTGCATATAGTTGATAAATCTTCTCTTATCCGATTTTCGGAAAAACTGATGCAAGAATTGTATTCTCAATATATAAGGTAACAATTAAAAAACTATAAAAAATCGACAATAATTAATAGAGCTTCGTGTTGACATATTGATTTTGCGTTGGTATGATATGTATAACACGGGTTTTGGAATTTACCGGAAATTTATCTAAATGTTGCTTGTTCCATAATTAATTTGATGATTTTTGCAATATGTTGTTTTCAATGTTTCATTTTGCTGTTTCTGGGGTTTTTTTAACCTGTGTAACAAATAATTTTCCATAAAATTTATTATAAATTGGAGGCCAGACAAAAATGAGTAACACTTCTTATAATCCTTATGAGATTGCACAGCAGGAATTTGATTCGGTTGCCTCAAAGTTAGGCCTTGATGATGCGACCCGCGAACTATTGCGCCAGCCTATACGCGAATACCATTTCACGATTCCGGTAAAAATGGATGATGGTACAACAAAAATATTTAAAGGATTCAGAGTACAGCACAATGACGCAAGGGGGCCCGCTAAAGGCGGTATACGATTCCATCCAATGGAGACCATTGATACAATTCGGGCTCTGGCGATGTGGATGACATGGAAATGTTCTGTTGTTGACATCCCATTAGGCGGAGGCAAAGGCGGCGTTATTTGTGATCCAAGAAATCTTACAGAACGAGAACAGGAAAGATTGTGTCGTGGCTATGTCCGTCAGTTGGTCAAGAATGTTGGCCCCAATACTGATGTTCCTGCCCCTGACGTTATGACTAATGCAAAGCATATGCTTTGGATGCTGGACGAATATGAAACCATCGTTGGCAGCAGAAATCCCGGGTTTATAACAGGCAAACCGGTGGGTATGGGCGGCTCTTTAGGAAGGACCGAAGCTACAGGTTATGGAGTTATTTATGTTCTGCATGAAGCATTGAAAAATCTTAATATACTTATCGAAAATACTACAGCCAGTTTTCAGGGCTTTGGCAACGTAGCCCAGTATGCTGTCAGGTTATATCAACAATTAGGTGGAAAGGTCATTGCAGTTTCCTGTTGGGATGAAGCTGACAAAAAGCCATATACCTACCGCAAACCGGACGGTATGGATATAGATGCTTTAGTAAGTATCACTGATACATACGGAACTATCGATAAAGATAAAGCCAGGACTCTCGGATATGAAGTTCTCCCCGGAGAAGCCTGGATCGAACAGGATGTTGACATTTTGGTTCCCGCTGCTTTGGAGAATCAGATAACAATTGATAATGTACATAAAATCAGCAAGCAGGTCAAGGTTATTTGCGAAGCGGCTAACGGACCGACAACTCCCGATGCCGACAAGATAATCACTGAAAGAAATATCTTCCTTATTCCAGACTTTTTAGCCAATGCCGGAGGCGTGACCTGCAGCTATTTTGAGCAGGTTCAGTCAAATCAGAATTACTATTGGGAAAAGGATGAGGTCCTTGAAAAACTTAAAATTAAGATGACCTCTGCTTTCAGATCAGTTTACGAGCTTGCACAGAGCAAAAAATTGCGCATGCGTGATGCTGCCTATGTAATTGCTGTTAACCGTGTTGCACAGGCTGTAAAGAGCCGTGGATGGGTTTAATATGGCTCAGGGCATTATAACAGGATTTTACGTAACCTGTATAATTGATCAAGTATAATCATGGTATAATATAGGAGGCGGGTTTTTCTGACCTCCTTTAATAAAGGGAGCCTTCATAATATGGATAATGAAAATATCGGTTCTGACAATTTACTTGATGACTTGAAGGAACGTGAAAAAGAATTAAACTGCCTTTATATGGTCGATGAAATTCTTGAAAACCACCAATTGTCCATACCTGAGATTTTAAATGAAATAATCAAAGTATTGCCTTTAGGTTGGAGGTTTCCCGAACTATGCCGGGTAAGGATATTATATAAAAACCAAAGTTATCAGAGCTCCGAGTTTATTTCATCTCCCCTCTCTGTAACAGCAGATATAAAAACAGACGGAAAAATCGTAGGCAACATAGAAGTCATATATATCAAGGAAGTACCAACAACTGATGAGGGATATTTCCTCTATAAAGAAAAGAAGCTGATAAAGCATGTTGCAGACAGAATCGGCCAGGTGCTTATCTACAGGCAGATGAAAGCCGTGATGCATGGCTGGGAAGTTGCCAAATCAGAGACGATCGGTTCTGAGAACGAAGCAAAAGAATGGGAATTCCTGATTGATTTTCTTAAGAATACTGATCACAGCACGCTTCTTCACATATGCAGAAAGCTGACAAATTACCTTCTTATTTTAGGAATAAACGAGGCATCCGAACTCTTTTACCGGTCGCCTGGCAGCTTATTTTACGATGACGGTTATGCAAATTATCCAACAGCTTCTGCGCCTATGGATGATATTGAATGTATCTGTGAAAAAGCATTCAGTATCGCAAAGAAGTATATTGGCGCTGAGGAACTGAAAAACCAAATCAAACGATGGATGTATGAAGAAAGCGCTTATTTTCTGGTAAAGGCAATTGGCAGCAATTGTCCGTTCCTTCACAATATTATCGAAGCCCTAAGAAAATTCAAAAAATCTCCTAAGAAAGACAAGCTTCTGTCATCTCCTAAAGGCCGATGGATCACCGTTGGTTTAATAAAGAACTTTTTGACTGACAGACCTGATTTTATAAATATTGCCGCGCAATATTTAACATTTAATGATTTCTATGAGATTATTGAGAGAATTATTTACCCTTCGGACAGTCAGGGACGTATCGGCGGAAAAGGAACAGGTTTATTCCTTGCAAGTAAAATACTGAAAAAGGAAAAAGATAACCTTCCTCAGCTTAATTACATTAAAACTCCAAAAACATGGTATATCACAACCGATACCTTGACCAAGTTCCTGAATTACAATGATTTGGAAGAACTCAATGAACAAAAATACAGGGATATTCAGGAAACCCGTCTGGAATACAGAAATCTTATACAACTAATGAAAAGCTTCAAACTGCCTCCCGAGATTATTAACAGTCTTTCAGTGGCTTTGGATGATTTTGGCGATACGCCGATTATAGTCAGAAGCTCCAGTGTCCTGGAGGATCAGACCGGTGCTTCTTTTTCAGGTAAATATAAGAGTCTGTTTTTAGCCAACCAGGGCAGTAAACAGGAAAGGCTGGAAGCACTTCAGGCCGCCATTATTGAGGTATACGCATCAATGTTCAGTCCAGACCCCATCCAGTACAGAGCAGAAAAGAACCTCCTGCACAGCAGAGAGGAAATGGGTATAATGATACAACAGGTCGTTGGCAGCAGAGTTGGCAAATACTTCTTCCCTTTGTTTTCCGGTGTTGCTTTCAGTAATAACGAATACAGATGGTCTCCCAGAATAAAGCGGGAAGGTGGTTTATTAAGGATGGTTCCCGGTTTGGGCACCAGGGCTGTAGATCGTTTGACTGATGACTTTCCAATACTTGTATCACCCCAGCAGCCTGGTATAAGGGTAAATATTGTGCCTGAAGAAATAAAAAAATATTCACCGAAAAAGATTGATGTCATCAATCTTGAGAAAAATGCATTTGAAACAATAGAAATATCAAAGCTGCTTAAAGAATATGGGAACCAAATTGATGATATAAATAAAATTGTTTCCATCATGGAATGCGATCATATCAGAAAGCCCACCCTGCTTGAGATAAATTTCGAAAAGGATGATCTCGTTGTAACTTTTGACGGCATAATAAGCGATTCGCCCTTTATTAAGCAAATACACACCGCTATCAAGACTTTGCAGGAAAAACTGGGGTATCCGGTAGATATTGAATTCGCGTCTGACGGAAAGGATTTATACCTTTTACAGTGCAGGCCGCAAAGTGTAAGGGATGAGACCGCACCCGCCCCTATTCCCCAGGATGTGCTACCTCAAGATATTATTTTTACTGCCAATCGTTACATTTCAAACGGGATTATTCAAAATATATCCCATATTGTTTACGTTGATCCGGAACGTTACAGAGAACTGACCGATCTGAACGATTTAAAGACAATAGGAAAAATTATCGGTGCCTTAAATTCTTTTCTTCCAAAACGCCAGTTTATTCTTATAGGTCCCGGCCGCTGGGGAAGCAGAGGAGATATAAAATTGGGCGTATCTGTCAAATATGCTGACATCTGCAATACGGCGGCTTTAATAGAAGTTGCTAAAAAGCAAAGCGGCTATGTGCCTGAATTGTCTTTCGGAACTCATTTCTTCCAGGATCTTGTTGAAGCTAATATACGCGTACTGCCTCTGTATCCTGATAATAAGGGTATTATTTTCAATGAGAAATATCTTACCAAATCCAGGAATATCCTTAAGACTATATTCCCGGAATACGAAAGATTCGAGGATGTTGTAAGAGTGATAGATATTCCTTCCACCTCTGACGGATATAATATGAGTATATGCATGAATGCTGAATTATCTCAGGCCATAGGATTTCTTACACCTCATAAAATCAAGCTTCCACGCCATCATAGTGTGGTTGAATACGAGGAATTTTCCGGTGATGACAGAGCCTGGAGGTGGCGGTATCATATGGCCGAATTACTGGCTTCAAGAATTGATTCCAAAAGATTTGGAGTCAAAGGTCTCTATCTCTTTGGAAGCACAAGTACAGGCACAGCCGGACCCGGCAGTGATATTGATATTATTATTCACTTTGATGGGGATGATTCACAACGAAAAGCTCTTGAGAGCTGGCTTGAAGGTTGGAGTATCAGTCTTGCTGAGATAAACTATATGAATACCGGCTACAGACTGGATAAAATGCTTGATGTCCACATCGTTACAGATGAGGACATCAATAACAGAGATTCCTTTGCTATTAAGATAAATCACCCGGTAGATCCGGCTATATCTTTAAAAACCTCTTAAGACTTTTCAACTTCTTTTTTTCTGTGAACTTTAAGCATAATAAATAAGAGGGGTATCAAATATGCAACAAGCAACCCTAATGTTACAAACAGCATTTGGTCCGACTCCGGCGCAAGTCCTATAAATATCAGCATAGGAGCTCCCAAAGCGATAGCAAAGCTGCTTCCCGTCAACAGATTATTTGCAGCAGGAGTTTTGAATTCAGGATCTATTTCCCTCAGTAATACTACCCCCGAGCTGATCGTTCCCGTAAGCATTCCATACATGGAAACAATGCCTTCATCCTCATATCCCGGATATATTTTTTTGCATATCCACAAAAGATAATAATAGGTAACAATGCCGCCCAGTATAGACATAAGCAGGAAAGGAAGCCATAGGCCTTCCAATTTTTTAAATTCAATCGATGCAATGCCGGCGACGGTCATGAAATCAAAAGCCAGACCGGAAATCCTCGATAATAAGTAATTATTAGGATATTGACGGGTCATCACCTTCGCTTTTGTCAAAGCATCAAAGCCCAGTCGGCAGCCAATTGCCAATAGCGAGCCTGTAATAAAATTAAATCCCCATATTATAGGTGACAACGTCTTTGACAACCCCGGAGCAACCCATGCCAAAAAACTTGTGATGCCAAGAGATACTAAATACGTTGCAAGATATATCAACAGAACCAGCGCAAACTGAATAGAAAACCTGTCAACCGATTGGGATATGGGAATCTCATTTTTACTCTGAAAATCTTCTACAGTAACCGATCCGGATATAAATTCTGCCTCCTGATCCTGTATTTTTCTTTGTCTCTTTACTATATTGATATAATAAATGCCTACAACGCAGGCACATATGAATCCTGCAGCAGCAATCGACAGCCCGAAGGACTGTCCTCCCACAAAACCAATCTGCTCATACGACGAACCGACATTATTAGCCTGTCCCGGACCCTGACCATATCCCATTGGCAAAAGGATGCCGGCGGCCTTAAAAAAGTCGGGCATTATTGTATATGCCAGTCCGATTGATATTATCAACCCTGTAATTCCCTGAACCAAATATGTACTTACAATTAATGCGCCGCTTTTTAACCCGGCCAAATCGCGCTTTTCTTTCTCGCTGTATTTTGCAGGGATTCTTAAGGAAAGGGCAATAAAGCCTATCCCTATGGCATGGTAAGTAACTTTCTCCAGAAAGTCCAGTTCCAAAGGAATCATATTCAATTCTCTTAAGATTAAAGCTATAAAACCGCCTAATACTGCCGTTGGAATCATAGCCTTTCTGATAAACATTATCTTGCGGATCAAGATATTGGCAAAAAGAAGAAGTCCGGCCAATAAACCAAACTGTATAATGAAATTCCATAAACCGGTATTAGCTGCTGAAAAATCCAAAAGAATCACTCCCTGAATACTAATGTTTGCGGGTTTTTAAGTGTCTGAACAACTCCCTGTATTTCAAAGCGCTTCTGGGATGGTCCGACTTAATTTCATATGCCTGCCGGTCATTTGTGGCAAACGCAATATCCATTTGCCCTATAATATTCAGATCAGACATATTTTCAAATTTGTACGTATATATATGATTATCTTCGCCTTCAAAAACTATACGATCGTTGTAGCAAAGCAAATTGCCCTTTGCAATCAGCCTGTTCTTTCCACGGTTAGCCTTCCAGAGGGTTTGGCCTTCGTCAGAATATATAATTTCATCAGGCGGCAGGCTTTTAATCCTTTCAATATCCTGTTCCAGCTTTGTATCCTGATATCTGCACCAATCCAGGACTGTCTTAAAAGGAGGTTCATCATCGTTGTTTGATGATATATAACCATAAACGTCATATTTCAAATCTAATCCGCAGCTGCAAAAGAACCTGTCCCCCTGGCTTTTCAGCGTTGCGGACCTGCCGCATTTGGGGCATAGATAAAGTGCTGTCTCAATATTCTCGGCAAGATTATCGCCTTCATATGCTACAGGATTCTTTTCCTGCTCCTCATACGCATTAACGTACAGATCTTTCTTAATTGCCGAATAAACTTCATCAGCAGTCATAGACTTTAGCTCTTCAGGGGTATATTCTTTTACGACTCGTCCTTTCAGCTGTCCCCTTCGAATTGTCTTAGACCATCGGGGACTTGTAAAATATCCCCCGTCGAAGCGAAATGTTATTAGTGAAACACCGCTTTTTTTAATCAGTTTACCCGTCGCAGGATGGATTTCACCTGTTTCTCCGCTGAAGGAACGGTTGCCTTCAGCAAACATACAGACATTCGCTCCATTTTTTAATCTTTTCAATATGTCAATAGCTGTTTGTATTTCTGTTATGGCTTTTACTCTGGGAATGGGTGCGACCAGAAAATTAATGATCCTGCTTATAAACCCCCATCTGAAAATATGCTCGCTCGCTACATAATACATGTGATCAGGGAATGCCAATCCAATCAAAAAAGGATCATAGTCAGTATTATGATTGGCCAGAACAATATAAGGATGGTTTTTAGGTTTGGCCTTTTCATAAGAATAGTTTAATTTTTTAACCAGATAAGGTTTTAGAAAAATCTGGAGCATTCTAAAAACGAACTGGTGCCAGTTTAAAATTTTCATCATTTTCCTCGCTTAAATAATTAATAATTTTGCGATAAAATGTCAGGTTTATTATCTCATATTTTTTTACAGCTTGTATATACTACATTTTTTTTATTATTCAGTTTTATATTAACAATCATATAAACACATGTAAAGCAGTTAATTTATATTTAACTCATTACCTGCATTTTTACACCTTACTAATATAATTCAGGATAAAGGAGAAAATAAGTTTGATTAATCACATAAGGAGGAATTTAATGGGTAAAAAGAAGGCTGATCCTAAGCTTGTAAAACCGGTCCATGGTGACCCTGCCTTTTATAACGACCAAATCGGCAATAACATGGAACCCATGAAAGCTAATATGGATAGAAAGAATGAATCCGGCAAGTCGGAATAAAAATGTAGGTTGTTTCTGAAATATGAAACAACCTCTGTTAACATTCTTAAATTTAATTCCCGAAAATTTAAAACTGTCTATGACAGGAGGGTGCGGTCATATGCAAATTCCTCTCCGCTGACATTACCGAAGCGTTTTAAGAGGCCCTCTACTGTGAGTTTCTTTTTTTCATCATTTTTGATATCCAATATTATTCGACCGTCATGCATCATTATTAATCGATTTCCGTACCTTATAGCGTCACGCATATTATGTGTGACCATCATGGTGGTTAAATTGTTTTCTTTAATCAATTGATCCGTCATGGATAATACTCTCTCAGCCGTTTTGGGATCAAGGGCTGCCGTATGTTCGTCCAAAAGTAACAGTTTCGGTTTTTTTACAGTAGCCATCAATAGAGTAATAGCCTGCCTTTGTCCCCCTGAAAGCATTCCCACTTTTGTCTGTAGTCTGTCTTCAAGGCCAAGATCCAATCTGGAAAGCATCTGTCTGTAAGTTTCTCTTTCCTTATTTGTTATTCCCCATTTTAAGCCTCTGGGTTGTCCTCGTCTTAAGGCTAAAGCTAAATTTTCTTCAAGTATCATATCTGAAGCAGTACCCATCATAGGATCCTGAAAAACTCTTCCCAGCATTTTGGCACGTTTGAATTCGGGCAGTTTTGTCACATCTGTTCCTGCAATGTATATGGCACCCTTATCAACTCCATATACTCCGGCAATACAGTTCAGCAGGGTAGATTTTCCGGCTCCGTTTCCGCCTATAAGAGTGACAAAATCTCCTTCTTCCAGGTGTAAACTTACATCCCGCAATGCTATTTTCTGGTTGACTGTTCCGGGATTAAACACTTTATAAATTCCGTCTACTTTAAGCATATTACTCGCCCTCCTTAATAGTAATTCCGGGCGGTTTGAGGCGTTCCTTCATCATTGGAAGAGATAAAGCCAAAGCTACCGTAATGGCGGTGAATAACTTCAGATCAATACTTGGCATCCCCAGCTTCAATACAAAGGCTATTATTATTCTATATGTTACAGCGCCCATTGCAAGCGATGTCAGTCTCAGGAAATAATTACGTTTTCCAAACAGAACCTCACCTATTATCACCGACGCAAGACCAATCACGATTGATCCCGTCCCCATCTGCACATCGGCAAAAGTCTGGTATTGTGCTATCAATGCTCCGCTCAGCGCAACAATTCCGTTACTCATTACAAGTCCGATAGTTATCATGTTATCGGTATTTATTCCCTGAGCCCTCACCATGTTAGGATTGTTTCCGGTAGCCCTGATGGCACATCCGATTTCAGTTCCGAAGAACCAGTACAGAAAGCATATTACAATAGTTACACTCAATAATCCAAAAACAATAACAGCCCAGGTCGATTCGAGTCCAAGCTTTTCAAACACCGTATATACTGTCTCCATACGTAATAATGAAATACTTGCTTTCCCCAGCACATGAAGATTCACTGAGTACAGTGCAATCATTGTCAAAATACCCGACAGCAGGGCCGGAATCTTCAACCTGGTATGTAATATGGCTGTCACCAGGCCTGCGACCATTCCGCCTAACAATGAAAGCACAGTGGCGATATACGGGTTAATACCCTCTGTAATTGCCCGAGCAGCAATAGCCGCACCAAAAGTAATGCAGCCTTCTACCGTAAGGTCTGCGATGTCCAAAATACGAAAAGAAATATACACTCCTATGGTCATTACTGCCCACAGCAAACCCAGGGAAACAGCTCCCTTTATAATATCCAGCATGTTAATCCACCTTTTTTATTAAATCCGGTCAATCCGTCACTTCAAAACCTATGGAATTTTCAGTTTATCAATAATAAACAACGTATTCCAACAGATCGTCCGGAATCTTTATCCCAATTTCTTCGGCTACCGTTCCGTTTATGGCAAAATCATATTTGTCAGGCTTCTCAATGGGCATTGTGGCCGGCTTTGCTTCACCTTTCAGAATTTTTAATGCCATAAGCCCTGTTTGGTAACCCAAATCATAATAATTTATGCCGATAGTTGCTAATCCGCCGTTTTCAACCAGTGCTGATTCTCCACAGATAACAGGAGTCTTTGACTTAGATGTAACTCCGTAAACTGTAGGCATTGCGGTTGCCAAAGTATTATCGGTGGGTATGTAAATGGCGTCACATTTTTCTACGATTGATTGGGTTGCCTGCTGCACGTCATTGGAATTTGAAACCGTGACTTCCACATAATTAAGCCCCATTGCTTCAATGTGTTCTCTGGCAATTTCAGCTTGTACAATAGAATTATCCTCACTTGAAGTGTAAATAACGCCCACAGTTTTTGCATCCGGCACAAGCTTGACCAAAAGCTCGATTTGTTCCTTAATCGGGTTCATATCCGTGGTTCCGCTAACATTCAAACTCGGGGCTTCATTTGACTGGGCTAATCTGGCGGTTACGTAATCTGTGATGGCTGTTCCGAGAATTGGAATTTCAGAAGTTTTTCCGGCGATTGACTGAGCTGCCGGTGTTGCGATAGCCAGTACCAGGTCTACCTTGTTACTGACAAAGCGATCGCTTATGGTTGAAAGATTTGTCTGATCTCCCTGAGCATTTTGTATGTCGAAAGTAATATTTTTACCTTCAACATAACCATTGTCTTTTAGAGCTGTGATAAAACCTTCTCTTGCCGAATCAAGGGCAACATGCTCCATGTACTGAATAATACCGATTTTGGGTATCTTTTCTTCCTTTGTACAACCTGCAAACACTACAAATAATACTATGGCAAAAACAAAAGCCATAGCCTTCGCTATTCTTTTCATTTCCGTACCTCCGTGCTACAATATTTTTATCATGCCCAACGGGCAAATTTTATTTTATTATATGAAAAGTATATTTCCTTGTCAATAAACATAAAATCAGTTATCCCTCTTGGATTTTATAACCTGGATCACCTTTTCAATGTTTTTCAACTGCTCTATTTTAAATTCGGTATTTGAAGCCGTTTTTATATATAGATACTGAAGGTTACCGAATACAAAACTTTTCTTTGTTTTTTCCTCGATATCCGATATATCACTATATGGAATATCAAACGGACTGTACCCTGTATTGCCGTATACTCTCTTGTCAGTCAGGCACATCATTCTTTTCCTGTTTAATACTAATTCTTTTATGCACATAAAAAGAGAAATCACTGCAACAGTAATAATAATATAATCAATCCCTGCAAACACATCCGCGTTCTCTCCGGCAAGGTAAAAAGATGAAAAAACGATGCAGACAATTGCCAAAACAATACCCACTATAAATACCGTATTATGAAATTCCCCTTTTAACAGTATTTTTTCTCCTCTTTCTTCAAGAGAATTTGTGTTCTTTTCATTATCCATTATTCTTGTTTACTCCTCTTAAAGCTGTTTATCAACTGAAAATATTTTACCATAAATCACTGTCATTCAAATACCTGAAAGCTTATTTATTCTGTTTCGGCCATATCAGTATTATCATACGACTCATCATTCGTACCATGCTTTTTCCATACTTGTACTGCTACTGCTATAAAGCAGGCTGTCAGTATATATACTACAAATTCTACAATCCACATGTTTGGTACATATCTTGCAAATATTACCGCAACAGCGTTAACCAGAGTATGTAATAATATTGCAAGAGGGTACAGCAAGAAGCATTTTCCCCGGTTTTTTACAGCAAACCATACCAGGACTGATAAAGCTATATGAATGGCTACTGCGGCAATACGCTCAAATAAACCAATCAGAAAATTAGCTGGCGGTGTACTTGATAATAATTCAAATGATTTGTAAAGTGATTGGAGCTGTGCTTCATCGGTAATTCCGGCCGTAATCAGATTTACAGCTCCGGTATTCAACATTATTGACATTACGATATTTGACACCATGCCTGTTACTAGTAAAAAAAAGACTTCAACTCCGCCGTGCCCGGCACCATAAATAATTGCATTTTTATCATTATTTAAATTCTTCTTCAATACTGTTTTAAAAGCAATAAAACGTCCTGTTTCTTCAAAAAGTCCGGCCATTATTCCGCCGTAAAAACCATAAAACCAAATATTGCTCTGTATTGTTTTCCCAACATCAGAATTCAATATTATTGCATGAAAATACTGCTCCAGAACCAATGCAAATATAATAAATACGGCACAACCAATAAAGAAAGGTTTAACACCTGTCTTAAACTTATTTTTAAGATAGAATAGAAGGATAAGAGGCAAAGCTAAACCGGCCATCGCGCTGATTAACATAAAAACTATAGATAATGCAGGTACAGAATATTCCATAAACACGCTCCTTCCTTCTAGTCTTTTTTATTGTATGCTATATAACCATCCTTTTCAAGTTTTTATTATATCAGCCAATTAAAATCGGATAATGGGTATTTTTTTAATGTTTATATTCTGTTTACATTTGAATGTTATATTATTCATGTATAAACTTTCAATTCTGCCAGGTGATAAAGGCAATGGAATTACAATACATATCAGATGGGGGTTTTATGAAATCGAAAGAGATTAAATGTAACTGGAGAAAAATATTCGGTCTTATACTTTTTATTACTTTAATTGCTTCAATCATATATATTATAGTAATGCTTTTTTTGTCACCATCTGGCATTTCGGGTACAGAAACTTTCATACATGTAAAAAGTGATTATTCACTGATGCTGATTCAGTGTATCCTGGGCCTGGTGGTTATGATGATCCCATCATTTATTGAACGGAAATTTTCCATCAGCATTCCCAACTACATGTACGTTCTATATTTTATCTTCCTATATTGCGCTATTTACCTGGGAGAAGTTCGCAGTTTCTACTATCTAATCCCCTATTGGGATACCATACTGCATGCTTTTAGCGGTGCTATGCTTGGCGCTTTAGGTTTTTCCCTCATAAGCATTCTTAATAATACCAAAGAGTTTAATCTCGAATTAAGCCCCTTCTTTGTCTCATTGTTTGCTTTTTGTTTTGCAGTGGCAGCAGGCGCCATATGGGAAATATACGAGTTTTCAGTTGACAGTTTGTTAGCTCTGAACATGCAGAAATATATGCTTGAAAACGGCACTCTGCTTATTGGACAGGAAGCGCTGGCCGATACTATGGAAGATATCATCGTTGATACTATTAGTGCCCTGGTTATTTCAACAGCAGGCTACATAGTTAATAAAACAGGTGGTTGTAATGAGCAAAAAGTCACTTCCTTCCAGATAAAAAATATGATATATAATTCTACTAAGGGGGATAAATACAAATGAATCTGCTGGTAACCTTGGATTCCAAATACATAAGGCCGTTAAAGGTAATGCTTGCTTCACTTTTCATTAATAATCAGCCGGAAGAATTCGATATATATCTTATACATTCCAGGATTAAAGATGAAGAGATTGCTGATATTGAAAGCTTTGTCAACAGTTACGGACAAAAACTTTTTGTAATAAAAATTGATAACAGTTATTTTGATAATGCCCCTGTAATTTTTCATTATACAAAAGAGATGTACTACAGGCTTTTGGCTTGCAAATTCCTGCCTTCAGATCTTGACCGTATCCTCTACCTGGACCCGGATATCCTGGTCATTAATCCAGTACGTAAATTATATGAAACCGAACTTGACGGGTATCTATACGCAGCAGCATATCACAGTATTTTGCCTGTAAAGAAAATAAACAGTATCCGCCTGTATCCATATAAAATCAACGCATATTTTAATTCAGGGGTTTTACTTATGAATCTGGACCTTCAAAGAAAGCTTATGGATGAAAAAACGATTTTCGATTTTGTCGAAAAAAATCGGTCGAAGCTAATCATGCCTGACCAGGATATTATTAATGTTCTTTATGCCAAACAAATCAAATGTCTGGACGAAAAATTTTACAATTATGATGTCAGGTATTATAGATATTATAAAAAGATAACAAATGATAACTTCGATATGGATTATGTGATCAGAAACACCGTTTTACTCCACTTTTGCGGAAAGAAAAAACCATGGAACAAAAGCTATAGCGGACAGTTTTATTCATTGTACAAGCACTATGAAAAGCTTGCGATACCCGAATAAAAATATCTGTATTTATAGTATCATTTAGAACCTCCCTTATGCTTTTTATAAAACTCCTTAAGCGAATTTTTAGTCTCTTCGTCCAAATAATGCCAGCGAACACCCTGGATTGCGCCTTCCAATGCTGAAAGCCGCATAAGGCAGGCAGAAGGATCACGTTCAAGAATTCTCAGCCATGCTTCACGGCTGCCCACTTTCTTTAGTTCTTCTACTGTGGTAATACCAACATCTATAAGCTGTTCTTCTAACTTTTTTGCTATGTTAGGCAGTTTCGCCAGTTCACCCATTGTTCTTTCCCCTTTCGTTCAAATCCTTTTTCAGGAATCTTCAAGTCATGCCAGCCATCTTCTTTGAGTCCCCATTTGCCAACTATTATAGTGGTGTTTTCTTCTTATAATACTAATTTATAATAATATTATAACTTAAGAACCAATTTTGACCAGTACAAATATATTCTTTTATTGTACAAACCGGTATGCACAAAACCGTAAAAAATCCGGAGCATGAATATGCCCCGGGTTATTGACGGAATACATTTTAATATTCTTTTACCTGATTAAAATTGCTACTACCTTGCCGCCATAGCTTAAAGGCTTGTCAAGGTACACCGTGATGGAACCGAGATCCATTTTTGCGGATAAATCCGAAGTCTTCAGCACCTTCCAGTTGGACTGGCCGATAAACTTATAGATTATAAGGTTTTTACCGTAGAAATATACTTTGCCGTTAATCTTGATACGTGTGGAATCAACAGCCTCAATCTCGCGGCCGGTAGCACTGGCGGATACAGTTTTCACAATCTCAGTTATGTTGCCGCCGTTAAGTTTGACCTTAACTATTGAGTTAACATATGTTCCACTATCCGAAGTCGTATATGTCATAGCCTGCCCATTGACCAGAATAGTCATGGTTTCAGTGGTGACAAATTCGGTATCAACAACTCCGCCTCTGGATGCTTTCTGGGTTATCAGGCCATAAGCCGTATTCTCCTCCAGTACGTCATCCAGGAGCATGACGTCTATATCCATGAAAGTGCCGGATTTGTGTATATATTTAACTTTTCCGTCCGTTAGATAGCCGGCAGGCAGATCACTGAAGGAAATCATCTTTGCCTGTATCTCAGGAGTTGAGCGATTGACTATATTAAACAGTACTGCACCGTTTGCTACATAGGTATCATTAATCAACCTATCGTCCTTATTGACTCTGAAACTTCCGGATGCATTGTTATCAATTCCTTTTAGCCTTACGATATCATAGTCGTCATCTTCAGCAATTACTTCGTAAGTGGCAATTTTACCTCTTAATCCCATCATTGATTTTTCAACCAGGTATGTCTGTTTGCTGCCATTTGAGTGGAGCAAGGTAACATAATACTTTGGCGTACCAAAATCTTCTGATTTTACGGAATTTTCTGTCCAGGCATTCAGTACAAGGCAGAAAGCATCGGTTCCTTCAACAGTATCGGCAATAATGTCGATTGCATTATCATCGCTGCCTAAAATAACTGTTGCAGTTTCACCAACCTCCAGAGTACTTCCCGTATTCAGCTTTTCTTTCGGGAAATTGTTTGCCAAAGTATATCTGGAGCCATCCACTTCAATAGCCGCTGGTGATATTTTATTGGGTATGATTGCCGTAATTTTCCCTTCAACGGTGTTATCGTACACCATGATGTATGGGTGTTTTCCCCATATATCTGTTATCTTGTAAATGACGTCATTCACTTCTATTTGAGAAGCAGTTATATACTTTCCGTTTTTCTCAATTGTTAGGCTGCCATATCTCACTTCCATGGGTGTACCGGCCGTCTGGGAGTTTACGACTTCCGGGTTCGAATACATGGGATCAAAGAGTGCCATATAAACCGCATTATTGTCATCATAACCTACTATTATCGAAGAATTAGCCTGAATGGAACTGCTGATGGCATCATAATCTGTTTCTGCACCTTTATAATAACAGGGTACTCCCGCCGGAATTAAAACTTTTTCCCCTTCATTTGTGGTCACCTTTTCTGAACTGAAAGAAAGCACTGACAGCTCTTTGTAATCAAGACCGTCCAGACCGGCATATTGCACTTCCTTGTCCTTTAACCGCAAAAAGTAGCGTTTCCCTGCTTGCGGAATAGCGAGACCTTCCTTAAGATAAAAAGTTCCTTTATCGGTTACAATTCTTCTTTCATCCGCGTCCTTATTTATAACACTGTTTTCAAGTATTATCGCCCATTTATAATTTGGCAGTGTGTCAACAAAGGCCTTGTCGGCTCCGAATACTGTTGTTGAAAACAATCTTAATGCCATTACGGCCATCTGGCCCCTTGAGACCGGTCCTGATGCCGACCAGGATATACCGTCAAATATTCCAAGATTGCTGAGCTGTGTCAGGTAATTCTGAGGGTAACTGCCGGACAGGTTAGTGTTATTATAGCCCAAAAGTTTTCCAAACACAGTGGCTACAAGAGAAAAATCAATCTTGTCCATGGGGTGGAACTTACCGTCGGGCATTACCGTCATATAACCCATTTTTACTGCGACCTGTATATATGGATTGGACCACCTGCTTGAGGGAACATCGGAGAAGCTGCTGCTGTTCTGATATAACGCAAGCTTGTCTTGCTGACCGTTAATTTGAACCAGTATAGTAGCGAATTCTTCCCGTGATAATGTCTGATCCAGGTTCATCTTGTCAACATCGGTTTTTGAAAATACCCCCAAATCCATAAGTTTCTGCATGCTTGATGCTTCAAGTTGAGCGATGTCTGTTTGTGCATACGCCGAAATTGGAATATTCAGCATTGACAAAACAAGTGCCGACATAAGAATTAGTGCAATGTATTTTTTCATAGAAAGTTCCTCCTATGCTCAAAGTTGATTATTTTTATTTATTACTCATGCCTTAAAGCTGTAATAGGATTTAAGCTTGCAGCCTTGTTGGCAGGGAACAATCCGAAAATTACACCGATAAACAGTGATATCAGGAAAGAAATCATCATCCACAAGGGCGAGTAAACTGCCGGTACAATATTCAGCCTTCCAAGTACCCAGATGGCCCCGGAGCCCAGCAACAAACCGATTATTCCTCCCATTCCGGTAATAATCAGCGCTTCAATCAGAAATTGTGTCAGTATATTAATGCGTCTTGCGCCTATTGCTTTTCTGATTCCTATTTCGCGGGTTCTTTCGGTTACTGAAACCAGCATTATATTCATAATTCCGATACCACCGACAATAAGTGATATAGCTGCTATCCCGCCAAGAACAGACATCATGATACCGGTTATGGAATCAAGGGTTTCAAGCATCTGTTCTGAATTAATTACTCTGAACATATCTTCACTTCCATAGACTTCTGTCAGGTATGCCTTGATCTTTTCCATGGCATTATCAACAATATCTGGAGAAGCCGCAAGGAAATTATAATTTCTTATGTAAGTATTCCGAAGTACTCTCTGAGCTGTTGAAACCGGAATGATTATCTGGTCGTCGTTCGTACCCTGCTGTCCTCCGTTCAATTCCTGAAGTACACCAACTACTGTAAACAGGCGATTTTGAAACTTAATATTTTTGCCTACGGGATCCTCCCCTTCGAAAAGTTCATCAGCTACATAGGAACCAATGACGGCTATGGGCTGTCTGAAATCAACATCTACATCTGATATATAACGGCCTTGCTGTACATCCTGTTTTCTGATTGCTGTGTAATCGGCCGTTACCCCCATGATGTTTGTACTCACAGTATTTTTACCGTATTTAACTGTTGTGCTTGAAGTAATCAAAGGAGACATGGCAGCAATGATGTCGTTGTTTTCGTAGGTAAACTGCTGAATATCCTCCCATGTAACATCCCTGTTGGTATTAATACCGGTGATACTGACCTGAATCAGTTCTGTCCCTAGTGATGATATTCTTTCGGTAATGGATTGTGTGCTTCCCTGAGCGAAAGCCACAGCGGTTATGACCGCTGCCACTCCGATAATTACACCCAGCATTGTAAGAAAGGAACGGACTTTATTGCTTTTAATGCTCTTTACAGCCATTTTATAAGCCTGCCATATGCCCAATCTTAGTCCACCTCCCGGTCTTCAACAATTTTTCCGTCAAATATTCGAATCACACGTTCAGCCTGCATGGCCAAACTGTTATCATGGGTAATGAGTACGATGGTATTGCCAAGCTTGTGCAGGTTTTTAAAAATTTCCATGATTTCCTGTCCCGCATGGGAGTCAAGATTACCGGTAGGTTCATCGGCAAGTATCAAGGGAGGGTTGGTTACCAGGGCTCTTGCAATTGCCACTCTTTGCTGCTGCCCCCCTGAAAGCTCTGAAGGAACATGATTCATTCTATTTTCAAGTCCTACTCTTTCCAGCGCATCCTTTGACAACTGCAACCTTTTTCTGCTTCCAACCCCCGCATATATCAAGGGCAGTTCCACGTTTTCAAGCGCAGTCAGCTTGTTTATCAGATTAAATCCCTGAAAAACAAATCCAATCTTTTCATTACGTATTCTCGCCAACTGATTGTCATCCATGGAACTTACCTCTACGCCGTCAAGAAAGTATTGTCCTGAGGTAGGCACATCGAGGCAGCCCAGAAGGTTCATCAAAGTTGATTTGCCGGAGCCCGAGGGCCCAACAATTGCTACAAAGGACCCCTTTGAAATATTCAGGCTGACTCCGTCGAGAGCTTTAACAATATTATCCCCCATCTGATAATACTTTTTGAGGTTTTCTGTTTTAATCATGTTAATTACCTCTCCTTGAACCGCTGCCTGAAGGTCCGCCCCTCATGCTGCCGCCGGGCATTCCGCCCATACCTCTTGGCATACCTCCCATGCCTCCTGGCATTCCACCCATACCTCCCGGCATCATAAAGTTCTGGCCGCCCTGGATTGCGTTAGATGAATTGGAGTTGTTTACAAGAGGCGGAAGTACAACGATGTCTCCTTCTTTGAGCCCTGCGGTTATTTCCACATAAAGCTCATTATGCATGCCCACTTCTACCTTGACGGGAGATGCACCGCTGTAGTAATTATCAGACGTTCCCCGTGTATTACGATTCCTGTTCTGGGAGGTATTTGAACGGTTTTGCCTCTGATTGCCGGGTTGGTTTGTCCCTACATCTGATCCTGTCCAATCTCTTGGTCTGTTTTCGGCCTGGTTCTGGTCACCCATCATTCTGCCAGGCCGGTTTCCTGTCTGAGCCGGGTCACCCGTCGTTCTGCCTGGTTGGTTCACAGGCTGATTTTCGCCAGATCTCTGGGATTGAGCTCCTTTTACCCATACTATGTATCCGTTGCCCTGCTTCTGTATGGCTTCAACAGGAACGAGAAGTACATCCTGCTTGTTGATAACCTGAATAACAGCATCCACATTCATTCCGGATTTTAGTTTTTCAGATCCGGGAATAGTAACCGTAACATCGTAACTTGTCACACCATTGTAGGATTGCCCTTCAGGTGCAATTGCGGTCACTTTTCCTTCTATTTGCTGATTATCAAGAGCTTCCACCGTTACAATAACTTTCTGACCGATCTCGACAGAAGATATATCAAGCTCATCAATAGCGACAGTAAAAGTCATTTCACTGGTATCCATTAGAATGGCGATTGTGGTACCCGACTCAACCGTATCGCCCGGGTCAAGGTTTGAGACTGCAACGGCTACACCGTCGAAAGGTGCCCTGATCGTATAATTGTCCAGTTTTTCTTTTGCCAGTTTAAGTTCCACCTGCGCCTGTTCAAGACTTAACATGTCACTTTCAAGTGCATATGGCAGCGCATCATCGGTAATACTCAATAAAACCATACCCTGGGTTACTTTTGAGTTCTCAGAAACCGAAAGATTTGCGACTTTTCCGGCAGCATCGGCTTTAATGATTTCCTGATTGCTGAATTCCATGGTACCCTGCTCACTTGTAAGAATACCTGTCGATACAGCACATTCTGCCCATACTGAAAGTCCTGAAGTCAAAGCGCCGGGGTTATCAATTGATACCGTTACCGAAACATCGTCGCCTTCCTGAGCAACAGAAACGATTTCACCAGTTACGGAAGACATGAAATCAGGTATATGAATCTTTAGCGTATGAATGGATCTGAATTGGGAAACACTCGCATTTTCAAATACAAGATGAGTTTGAAGGCGGTCTTCATCAACAATTGTCATAAGCTTATCTCCCTTGTTGACATAAGCACCCTCTTTTACGTTTAACTCACTTACCCTTCCATTGATTGGAGCTCTGATATTCAGCGAATCATTACTTATGTCAGCATTTGACATCGACAATTCTTTTTGTTTCAACGCATTTTCAAGTTTCTTTACATTGAGTTGGGCATCAGTGTCATCAAATTTAACTATTACATCACCTTTTTTAAAGCTTTTGCCTTCCTCAAGGTAACACTCGGTTACGACCCCGTTAACCACAGCAACGATTTCTTTACGGTTTACAGGACTTACAGTACCGGAACCCGATAAAGTAACATTCAGTTCTCCTTTGAAAGCAGCGGCTGTTCTTTGTTGGGTCAGGTTACTGCTTGCTTTTGCCGACCTGCCGTTTATCAGGATGAATACGGCTATGGCTATAATCAGAACCAATACAATACATGTAATAATAAGATGCTTACGATTATTGCGTACTTTTTTTATTAGTCCCATGTGAATACCCTCCTCCATACACCCAATTATTCTATAAGAAAATTCAGGCAAAAATCTCCGTAAAATTTAGGTAAAATGTGGCAAAATTTACGCAAACCACGAGAACTCTTTAATGTTATGTTATAATATGAATAATTTAAGAAGACATTTGTTTTCGTGAATCGTCTAAACAGCCTTATGTTGACCGGGGGGGTTGACATGAATTCCAAATTGATTTACATAGCCGATGATGAGGTCAACATTTGTAACATCATCAAGTCATTTTTAGTTAAAGAAGGCTTTCAGGTGCAGGCCTTTTATGACGGACGCTCTTTATTGGATGCTTTTTTGAAAAAACCGGCCGATCTGCTGATTTTAGACATTATGATGCCTGAGCTTGACGGATACTCGCTTTGTACTTCTATCCGTGAAGTCAGCAGTGTTCCCATTATCATTGTATCAGCCAAGGACTCCGAACTGGATCGGATTCTCGGATTGAATCTGGGCAGTGATGATTACCTGACAAAGCCCTTCAGCCCCATGGAGCTTATCGCCAGGGTAAAAAGCATATTTAGAAGAATTGAGCTGGATAAAGCCCAGGACAACATTCCTGCATGCGTAAACTTTGGAGACATCAGCCTGTACCCTGAGCGCAGAGAAATATTATGCAACAATGTGCCCATCAATTTTACTACTATGGAATTTAACCTTCTCCAATATCTAATTCTAAATAAAAACAGAGCCGTCAGCCGAGAGGAGTTACTTAACCGTGTATGGGGATTCGAAACTGAAACCGGGACCAGGGCAACCGATGATATGATTAAGCGGATACGTGCCAAGCTTTCTGATGCCAGTTCCAACGTAGTTATTGAAACAGTTTGGGGATTTGGATTTCGCCTTACTTTGAAAATAACCGAGGGGGAACACTAATGAAGACTACCATTAAGAAAAGAATTTTCACCGTTAACCTTCTGACTGTTTCTATATTGTTGGTTATTACCGCTGTAGCCTTTAAACTGGTTGCAAGATCGTATCTTATAAATGATACCATAAAACAACTCCGCCGTATTGCCTCAAGAGCTGAAGAGGCGGTTTTTGTCTCGCCTCATCCCTTCCGCAGACTTACCGATTCCGAAACAGCCCAGGCTCAGTCCTATATTGATTTGATGCTGGCCATGAGACCTCCCAGCTCTTCCATCAATGCTGAGTATGCAATTATTGACAACAATAATAAGCTGATAACACCTTTCAAGCATTTTGATAAAAAACCTTCCGACAGCGATCTTAAAGTTATTGACAAAATTATTACCGAAGGCCTGAACAAAAAATTATCTGAGTTTACATTCTACGATTCGGGCTACCAGTATGCCGCAGTCATAAAGCCCATTACACTCCCGGACGGCACCAAAGCAGGCAATCTTTTAATATATTCAAGTCTTGATAAGATCAATGAAATGCAAAACAGAATTAACCTTATCCTTTTTGTTATTCTGTTGATTTCAGCGTTTTTCGTTCTGTTCCTGTCCAACTCCCTTGCAAAAAAAATCTCAGACCCGCTTACAGCCTTGAATAATCATATAAAAAGCATGTCGGAACTGAAATTCAATACTTTCCAAGTGCCGGCCGACAACGAGATTCAGGAACTGGTCCAGAACATTAACCTCATGGCTGAAAAGCTGGATACCCACAACAAAAGCCAGAAGTTATTTTTGCAAAACGCCTCACATGAATTCAGAACACCTATAATGTCCATCCAGTCCCATGCCGAGGGTATTCTGTACGGAGTGATCGAAGGCCCTGAAGCAGCCAAAATCATCATAGAGGAATCAAAGCGCCTCACTCACATGGTTGAGGAATTACTCTATCTTTCGAGACTGGATGCCATTGAAGAAGTATATCAAATGGAGAAAGTAGACATGAAAGGGCTGATCCAGGATACATGTCAGCGTCTGTCCTCAATGTCGGAATTGAGTCATGTTTCCCTACACATGGATTTTTGCGGATCAAACGCCTATGTATCCGGAGATTTGGACAAACTTGAAAGATGCATAGCCAATGTTATAAGCAATTGCATACGATACGCAAAAAGCTGTGTTGAAATAAGGCTGACCAAACAAAATGACAAGGTTATCATAACAATTTCCGATGACGGACCCGGTTTTGATAAGGATGAGGAAAATCAGATATTCAAACGTTTTTATAAGGGTAAGAAAGGAAATACCGGTCTTGGTCTGGCAATTTCCAAAAGTATACTTGAGAAACACCATGGTTCAATCGAAGCAAGAAATATAAATGAAGGAGCCCAATTCATCATTGAGCTTCCTGCAATCAGGCAGCAGTGATAAACAAATTTTTATACCTTGCTCTTAGTTTCAGCATCGGACAGGCACACTACCGCACTCTCCAGCCTTCGTTCCTTTATTTTTGTCACCTTAATTATAAGTCCGTATTCTTCAAGCTCCGGGGTGCTGCCGTCACTTGGTACTGCTCCTAATATTCCAAAGACTAAGCCACCAAAAGTATCATATTCGTCATCCGGAAGCAATACGCCAAGCTGCCTGGAAACTTCGTCCAGTGGCGCGGTTCCCTGTATTCTCCAGGTTTTGGAATCTATACGCTCAATAGGTGGTAATTCCTCGGGGATTGAAATGTCATCTTCAAGATCACCTACCAGTTCCTCCAGCAAATCATTCATAGTAATGATTCCACTCATGCCGCCGTATTCATCTACGACAACAGAAAAATGATTTCTGGTCTTTTTCATATTTCGGAACAAAACGTCTGCTCGAACAGTTTCCGGAACAAAATAAGCAGGTTTTACAGCCTTTTTCATTACCTCGTCACGGGTTCTGTTTTTTAGCCTGAAATAATCCTTTGCGTTCAAAACTCCTATAATATCGTCCGGACTTTCCGCACAAACGGGATAATTTGAATATCTGCTTTCGTTAATGGTTTGTTCCCACTGCGCATCACTCTCATCAAGCCACAAGAGAGTTACCTCTGTACGATGTGTCATGATTTCTCCGGCGGTAATATCATTAAATTCGAATATGTTGCGGATCATATCCCGCTCTTCCGGCTGAATGGTTCCTTTCTGCTCCCCGGCATCCAATATCATCCTGATTTCTTCTTCCTCATTTTCTTCATCCTCAGCATTCGGATCAATACCCAATAACCGTAAAATGCCGTTGGTAGATACGGTGAAAAGCCAGACAGCAGGTGTAAATATTCTTGAAACAGTATAGATAAGGCCAGACATACCAAGAGCAATCTGCTCGGCCTTTTTCATGGCAAGCCGTTTAGGAATCAGCTCACCCAGCAGCACGGTAAAATATGTGAGCACAACTGTGATTATCGCTACAGAAAAAATGTTTATTATTGACACAGGTATGTTAATACCGATATTCGTGAACCATGCTACCAATCTATCAGAAAAATTCTCCGTCGCAACAGCACTGCTTAAAAGATTTACCAAAGTAATGCCAACCTGGATAGTTGCAAGAAAACCTGACGGCTGCTCCGTTAGCTTTGAAAGGCGTAAAGCCCGTTTATCCCCGGCTGCAACAAGTTTTGCAAGTTTATTATCATTCATGGTGATTACTGCAATTTCCGCACAGGCAAAAATTGCATTAAGAAGTATAAATATAAGCTGCAGTAAAAACAACCAAAATATATGAGTGTCTGACAAAGTATATATCCTCCTAAATTTTGTTCAATTAATATGTTCGGGATAACTCAAATTTAGAGTTAAATCAATAAAAAAACACATAACAAAAAGGACAACATTAGATTGCCCAGTGTTATGTTTATTAATGATTTGTCCGGCTTTATATAAAGGATCTTACATTGTAGATCAGGTGGCTCCGAATTAGGGCCAGATGGCTCATCCACTTAAATCTCACACCTCTCAATAATAATTATAACGAAATTTCCCGGGATAAGTCAAGAATGCTTAAATTACCTATATGGCGTTCATTGTCTTTGATTCAAAAGATAAATCAAAAATCGCTTTATGTGTGCCCATGCTGGAAACAATAACTAAAGCGGGGCAGTCTGAAAATACGGACTGTCCCGCTTCAAATGGTTTATTTTTAATAAGAGATTAATTACTTTTATACGAGCATTTCAATAAAACGTTGGAGAATCGCCGCAACTTCCGCTCGTGTCGCCTTTTCCTTAGGGACGAAATTATAATTCTACTTAATTCGCAAAACAATTTATCTTTTCATTCAACATTTATTCAACTTTCCCTACTCTGCTAAAATAACAAAAAGTCTTGAAAATACCGTATTTTCAAGACTTCGAGTTTATTACATCATGCTGCATTGTTTCAAAAACTACACTGGCGCCTGGTTCCCATATCAAATTATTGAGTCGAAAAGCTCGGCCTCATCGTCTGTCAGTAATTTATGGCAATCCAGAAGCAGTTTAATGTTTCCATCGGCCTTACACACACCATTGATTAGTCTGTGACCATATTTATTGATATCCGGAGGAGGTGCTATGTCCTCTTTAGCTATGGTAATAACCTCAGAAACGCGGTCTACAATCAAGCCGGTTGAAATACCATTTGCATCTAGGACGACAATGCAGGTTCTGTCATCATACTCTCTTTCCTCTTTATTTAAACGCAGCCGAGCGTCTATGACAGGAATGATTTTACCCCGGAGGTTAGTAATTCCCCTTATATACCGTGGCATCCCAGGAACTTCTGTAATTGGTTGAATACTAATAATCTCAATAATGTAACGAATCTCAATTCCATACAGCTCGTTCATGGAAAAAATAAGATACTTTCCTTTCATTGTATCTTCTTGTTCTGTAAAGTCCATCAAGTCATTCTGCACCATTTTTTACAGTCTCCTTAGGTTTTTTCTATAAAATTCACTTAATAAGATTTGTTCATGAAAACCTTTAATAAAGCTAAAATCCTCATTTATTGGTTCTTTAATGGAGCAATTGACCCAAAGCTGTCCTATCGTACCCATTATTCAATTTGAACTTGCTAACTTCCTCATGCAGTGTGGTAGCCTGGGCAGACATTTCTTCACTGGTTGCCGAGTTTTCCTCCGCCGTGGCCGCATTTGTCTGTACAACAGAGGATACCTGATAAAGCCCCTGTTTAATTTGTTCAATAGCTGCTGCCTGTTGTTCAGACGCTTGATCAATTTTAGTGATATTTTGTATTACCACTTCAGTCATTTCTCTAATATCCTGCAGAATTTGTGCCGTCTTTTTCGTCATTTCAGTTCCTTTAGAAATAGTAGCGACAGAGTTTTGGATTAAACTTGCCGTTTGCTTTGCTGCTTCCGCTGATTTAGTAGCAAGGTTACGCACTTCGTCAGCCACAACAGCAAATCCTTTTCCGGCATTGCCCGCACGGGCGGCTTCAACAGCAGCATTTAAAGCAAGTATATTGGTTTGGAATGCAATATCTTCAATTACTTTAGTAATTGTGGCTATCTGGCCGGACGCAGAATTGATCTCCATCATAGCTTCCATAAGTTGTCCCATGTGTTCATTTCCGATTTCAACGCCCTTACCGGCCTGTTCCACATACTGTGTTGCTATCTTTACATTTGCAGTGTTTGCTTCAGCCTGTTCCGCAACCTTAGTCACAGTAACGCTTAACTCTTCTATAGCGGAAGCCTGCTCTGTCGCTCCTGTTGCAAGAGCCTGGGCTCCGCTTGACACTTGTGACGCTCCTGTACTTACCTGCTCTGCTACCATGCTGATTGTCTGCAGTGTATTATTTAATGAAAAAACGGTATTCTCTATCGCTTTTTTGATTACAGCGAAATCGCCTATATAATCCATATCCATATTAATTCGCATATCACCCTGTGACATCAATCCAAGTTTTTCCGAGATATCCTTTATATACGAAGTGAGGAGCGCATTTGTCTTTCTGATGCTTTGTGCCATTTTGCCCATCTCATCTTTGCTTTCATAGTTGATCCCCACCTGCATATTGCCCCTGGACATCTCGTCATAAACGCTTACTATTTCTGTTACCGGCTTGATAATTGAACGACGGATAGCGATAATAATGATTATAGTTGCAACTACTGCTACAGCTCCTGAGGCCATAAGTATCATCCATGCATTTCTGGAAGCCGCCGCAGCTTTTTGATCCTGAGTATCTGCTTCCAAAGTTATCGCATCATAGAGCAATAACACTTGTTCCTCCAACTCTTCAAAGAACTGCTGATACTCTGTTGAGAACATTTTTTTTGCAGCCGTTATGCCTTCATCTGAACCCAGCATAACCAGATTATATATTTTTTCTCTCATAGATGCACCGTTACCCGCAATTGCTAATATATCATCAATAATTTTCAGTGTTGATTCTTTTATAACCCTGTTTCTTAATTCATCAAGCCGTGCTTTCAAGGCAACGGAGTTTTCGTTTGCTAAGGCAAACTCTTCTTTCATTTTTGAAGTATCCGTCTGCATAAATACGCGGGCAATATGCAACTGGATGTTAGAAACATCATTTTTCAACTCGGTAATGTTGCGCGTTGTGGGTACTATCATGTCCGAATACTGGTTAGTAACATTTGTCATGTTTGATATGCTGTTAAATGAAGCACCGATAATCACGATCATCAGCGCCAGTACTATGCCGAAGCCCAAAATAAGTTTTCCGCTGATAGACAGATTTTTCATAATGTTTCTTACCTCCCGAATCTGGATGTGTCTAATTTGATTACACTGCACAATCAGCAATTGTAGATGCGTGCTTATAAATTTTCATACGTACTTTTTTCGTATTTTTTGATCCCTTATATCAACAAGATTTCAATCAATCATCTCTATTACAAAGCATCAAAGTTGTATGACTGATCAAGTCTGCCTCAACATTACGAACCACGTCATAGCATAAGCCTTATAAAAATCGTTTAAAAAAAGAACAACCTTGCTGTTCTATATGAATACAGCAGATTGCTCTTAATTACATACGAGTTTTTTTCGTATATTAATCAGAAATCAATATTGCTTAGCTCAGTTTTTGAATGAATACCCAGCTTATTATATACATTATATAAAATGGTTCTAACAGTTGCTTTTGATATATGCAGTTTCTCGGCAATTTCTTTGTGACTCAGGCGGGTCTTGGCAAGCAAGGCAACTTCTCTTTCTCTTGGGGTCAGAGGTGACTTTTCCTGTTTAAGGGCATTATTAATTATAGTCCTGCCTTTATGGTATCGATTATAAAGCGTCATTATATTATTAATGACCTCTTTCCCTCCAGGAACTGCCGCTAAGACTTCTGATGAAACAGGATTTTCTGCCTCATTTGAACTGGATGATCCAGAAACCGTGCCGCGTTTTGTTACGGGTAAAATGTGCGTTTTGTTAAGAATGTCTCCCATAAATCCAAATTGTGCAAAAGGCATGTAAATTCTGTCCGGATACGCCAGGGCTAACGCCTTCTTCAGATTTTCCAGTGCTTCACGTTCACGGCCGCTTGTGTAATATACTCTTGACTTAAATATATAGCAATAAACCTGTGGAAGTATATAATTCATCTCTTTTGCCATATTCATAGTATTTTCAACCAGACCTAATAATTCGGCATACCGCTTTTTTCTGGCCAGGAGATGTGAATAAAGAATATTAACATATGGGATAGCCCGAGTATAAACTATCCTATTTATAGTCTCCGTATCACAGAACCATTTGGCAACCATATCCGTAGAGTCCAGTGCGACACTTAAAGCCGATAAGCATATGTCAACCATACGCAGTACATTCAGATTGGAGGTTTCTTTTGCAAAACCCTTAATATTCTCTAATGAGGTAAAAAATCCAGCCACATCTCCGCGTATGATTGCTATCCGGGCAAGAACCTGCTCAGCACACAGGCAGACACATATTTCTTGTTTGCTGCGGGCCTGATACAGCGCCTTATGGCACAATATCTCGGCCTGCATATCATCACCCCTAAAGAGCATCATTTCGGCATTCAATACGCTGTCTGCTCCAACGCCCTGCCCATTAGTCAGCTTAATATGATAAGGCAAATACTTTTGCATATCCAACAGAGTTTCATCCAACTTACCAGACGCACACCAAAACATACTTAGAATGGATGTTGCTCCCAGTGTAATTGGTATTACATTCAATTTAAATCTGCTGGAGCCGCCTAATAACTCATAAGCAGCCTTCTGCCCCTCATTTACCTTCTTAATATCGTTATATATAGTAAGAGAAGTCATGAGCAAGAATTCACCCCTAAGCAGCCGAAGATCATCTTGATTAAGCTCATACGGATTATTTCTTAAGATGAAGTCAACCAATCTGCATAATTTATGATATGATTCATACTTTCCGTCCAGCCGTAATAAGTATGAAAATCTGATCAAGACAAATGGGTATTTGCACAATATTTCTTCAGGGCATTCATCGATGACTTCAACAATAAAATTAATAATATTACTTTCTCTTTTATTCATGAGATAATGCCCAGTCAATGGGGTAGATAAAATAGCATCATAATCTCTGATTTTATAGAAGAAACGTACAGCATTATAGAAATCCGACTCAGCGATACAACATTGGCCTGCAGTACGCAAAACACGTTTTTGAAACGCTTCAGGTTGATATTGATAAAACTGATTCCTCAAATAGTTCTGCAAAATACTGTGCATTACATAGATTCTTTCTCTGGGAAAGTATCTTATGAAATCATTGTGTTTAAGCAAATCTTTAATATCATCAGGAAGTGTTTCATCCCCTATCATGATTGCAGCTTGCCTGACTGTGAAGCTATCCATTACTGATAATGAAACCAGACAGGTCTTCTGATCATGTGTAAGTCTATTCCAGATAGCGGTCTCTACTAAATGGTCAATATCAGCTGTATAGTCAAAAGAACCATTCTGTCTGTAATTTGATATCTGCAGTCGCAGAGCAGATATCCATCCCCCAGTGCTTGTGTAGACACTGTCAAGTTCATCGCCACTAAGGCGTATGCCCTCCATCTTGAACAAGTTGGCGGTGTTTTCTTTATCAAAGAAAAAAGCAGACGACTCGATGGTATGGATATGTGTATTATGAAATGTAATTTGTGCTTTTTTCCCAAGATTTTGGGTTATAAATATCATATGCAGGTCAGGACTTCCATGCATAGAAAATATGCTCATCAGTTCCTGCAGAATATCACTATTAATAAGCTGAAAATTATCGATTACCATATATGTCTCGTTAACACAGCTGAAATCTTTAAAACAAGCTGATACATACATCAGCGTATCCATTGTAGGAAATCCAAGCTTTTTCAGATTTTTTGCTGTATCTTTATTAACATTGGTAAACAAGTCACATATACCCGCCCAAGCCGCTGAAGGACTTTCGCTCAGGCATGTATACCAGTATTGTCTCGCACTATCCTGGAGAGTTTCTTTCAAATATTCCCTTACAGCTGTTGTTTTTCCAAAGCCTGACGGTGCCTCCACGACAGTCAAAGGAAAACATGGTATTTGAGCAAGCTGACTTTTTAGCCTATCCGGTATGTATATCTTTTGCTGGTATGATTTACTTTGCATCTTTTTCTCCATTGACCGATATTATACCCCCGAATTCAGCCAATAACTCCGTCAACTTGTTTACATCAGCTTCTGTGGTTGCCCAACTCGTGGCAAAACGAATCACTGTATTATTCTCATCATATTTTTCCCAGAACCCGAATTCTACCTTTTCGGACAAATGCTGCATCTTATCATTGTCAATAACAACAAAGACCTGATTAGTAGGGGCTTCTATATATATTTGATATCTGTTATCCCGGAGTACGGACCGAATTCTGGCTGCATTGTCGATTGCATTTTTACCGATCTTCTCATAGAGCCCGTCTGAAAACAATATGTCAAACTGTATCCCCAGCAGTCGTCCCTTTGCCAGAAGCGCCCCATGCTGCTTGATGATGGAAAAGAAATGCGGTATCGTACCGGGCATGGGGATCACTACAGCTTCTCCGAATAATGCGCCGCACTTTGTGCCGCCGATATAAAACACATCGCAAAGTTCCACCAGATCACATAAGGAAACGTCATTTTCCGGACATGCAAGTGCGTAGGCAAGCCGGGCACCATCCACATAGAGCGGAATAGAATTTTCACGGCATACCTTGCTGATGTTCCGAAGCTCATCCAATGAATAGAGCGTACCGTATTCTGTCGGCTGTGAAATATATACCATCCCGGGCATTACCATATGCTCGTGATTTACATCACCACTGTATGTATTAATGGCATCTTTAATCTGTTCTGCAGTAATTTTGCCGAACTTCTGGCGAAGCGTAAGCACTTTATGCCCGCCAAATTCTATGGCTCCAGCCTCATGAATACTGATATGCCCGCTTTCCGGAGCAAGGACACCTTGATAGGAATGAAGCATCGCATCTATTACAGTCGCATTTGTCTGTGTACCGCCGATCAGAAAATAAATCTCAGCATCCGGGCAGTGACAGGCAGCGCGGATTTTGTTCTTTGCGGACTCCGAGTATGGGTCAAAACCGTATCCGTCAGTTTTCTCCAGATTCGTCTCCAGCAATCTGCGCAATATTTCAGGATGGGCACCTTCCATATAATCGCTTGAAAATGACAGTTTATTATTTATAGATAAATTTCTCTGTGAATTTCCATTCACGACCAATCACCCTTATTTGAATAATGCAGCTTTCCTTATTTTTCTTTCATAGCATTATAACCTTTATAAAATCGTATAACAATGTTAAAAATTTTCTGTAGAAATCTGTATTTTCCTTCAATAGAAAATCAGTACCCGTTCAATTTTTTTGTTTTGGTATAGATGTCATACACTTAATATGAAATCCTATGGCTATTACATAAATCGCCATGTATAGTTTACTTGTGTATTCTCATACATTAATCATGACGTTCATCAAAATTATCATAGGTTTCACAAAACCTGGCCGAGAAAGATGGATTTTCTCCTGCTATGTATAGATGCGAGGTATCTCCGAATGCACTCATCCTGAAATAGGCAATCCCCTTCCTGCGCTCTTCCGTTACAAGAGTGGTCACAGAAGTTGGTGAAGCACAAAAGCCATGCCATAAAACTACAGGTGAAATTCCCAAGAGGTGGCTTAAAATTACGCATTGAACACCAAAATGGCAGAAAAGAACTATGGTATCTCTATTCGGATTAATTGCACGGTACAAATTGCCTTCACGAACATAACCATTTTTTTCTATGATCTTATCAATTCCTTCAAAAACCTTTTTTGCCTCCGATATCACATTGCCCTTTTCCATACGCGGTACCGTATACCAGAGGTCTTTATCATAATACTCTTTAATCTTTGTCCAATACTGTGGAAGGAAATCCCAGCAAATCTTCTCCTTTCCCAATTCTTCATCATATACTGGAGCATCAAATTCTCTGAGCCATGGCAATACTTCTGCAGTACGGTCCATTTTGTTTAATGTGACATTTGCTGTATCACGTGCTCTTCCGAGCGGGGAAACATAAAATTCCTTTATATCCATAACTGATAGCCTGTTTGATAAAAGCTCTGCTTCTTTCCAGCCCTTTTCGGTTAGTGAATCCTTTTCATAATCCGGATCAGCATGGCGTATAATTAGTAATTTCATCCAGTCAACTCCTTGTTCTTATACTTAAGCAGTATTTAATTATACCTTATCGGTAATGTAAAAATAAACTCCCATCCGTACTTTGTCTTATGTCGTTTTACTTTTAAGCCAATTATCAAGAAATGCAATCTGTTCTTCTGTGTGGAACCAATGCTCACCATTTTCCATAATCGTCAAAGAAGAATTAGTCTCTTTTGCAAATTTAGATATCGTCTCATAAGAAGTTAAGTTATCATTTTCTGCATATAAAATATCTGTTGCCGTATTCCAGACAATAGGATTTTCTCTGGCATAACAGAGATATTTCCAAGATAACGTTTCTCCGAACGATGTCACGATCTCCTGTTTATCTTGAAGCTCTTGCTCTGTCACATCAACCCACAGCATCATATCAGTAATAAGTTTCTCCATGTTTACAATTGGAGAGATAAAAAATGCTCTTTCCAGCTTTTTCCCTGATAACGCATTCATAGCGAAGTAAGCGCCAATGCTGTTTGCAATGATCGAAACAGAATCGTAGTTTTTACACAACTTCTCATATTCAGCCAAAATTTCTTCTCTCGTTTCCCACGGAGTAGCCGCTTTATAGTCTAAACCAAATACATCATATTCATTGAAAAATAGTTTGTAATGCTCTGCTTCTTCTGCATTACCACCTTTTCCATGTATATATAATACGGCTTTCTTCACAACGATCACCTCATCCAATTCAAATTTGTCAGAGTATTTCCATCTTCTTTATTAACTAAAATCCGTTTCCCGTTTGTCATAAACAACCGGTAAACATATTAACATATTTCATTCATGTTTGTTAGCCTGTTAAGCGACATTTGCACCTTAACATCCAACCTGTACACACAACATGCAATGTTCTGCGAAAGATGCAATTAGTTCCATACATTATCCCGATAATACAAAAGGCGGTTCTGTATGTAGTACAGGGCCGCCCATCTGCCATCGTTTATTCTTTCTTGAATAGTGCTGTCTTAACAACGCCCTTCGTGTCTTTCACAAGCAGAATAATGAGCCAAACAGTATCTCTACGGTTTGTTATTCCATATGTGATTTTTTGGGGTCAGTTCAGGACCTTTCCCTTGACAATCTCACAATAAGGTAAAAGAACGTCAATAATGATGCACTTATCAGCACTCCCCCGATAATGTCTGTCAACCAGTGAACTTCTGAAATCGATCTGCCTATTACGGTAACTATAATAATAGCAGTCAATATCACCAACAGCGTCTTTCGCAAGTTGTCATTTTGAATATACTTATCCAAAACCATCAAGGCACTTCCCATAATAACACATACAATCATTGTGTGTGTCGACGGAAATGAAGGTTCTGGTGCAGTACACCCCGGAATTATGATTGGTCTGTATTTTACCGGTACGATCTCAAAGAAAAGATATACGCCAAAAACTATTATGTAAAGGACCCCTAGCGAAACTATTTCACTATCCACCTTAAAAAGACTTTTTCTTTTTACCAGCTGTACCAGACCTGTTATCGTAAATAACATACATACAACTATTGCAGAAATACCCAGCCAATCTGTAATTTCATACCAGACAAGATTAACGCCTGTAAGATTAAAAAAGTACTCATTCAAATGTGAAAGTCCGACAATTCAGCATTCTCAACTCTATTAAAATATAAGAAGCCCTGAAAATATATTATTTTCAAGGCTCTAAGCTGCGCGCCCGGCATAGCACACTAAAATTCCCATATATCTTTTTATTCGGCTTCCAGTTTATTTAACTACAATCAGCTCATAGTCCCGCGTACCCAGACCGATTTTCTCCGCATGTTCCAAACAGGAGCGCCATTCGGTTTCGGGCATGGAGTTGATGAAGTGGTCATGATGGTCAACAAAGTCCGGTTTAGCCATGTTGTCAGACAGGCGGCTTCCCGGAAGTGGCGCAGCTTTTAAACATGCATCTACGCAGGCTTGATCCAATGCCAACGGGTCAAAGGATGCAAACATACCCAAATCAGGCAAAATAGG
>Ga0134100_1000608_pt1 | contig 40850 bp, 36 predicted proteins | sample 11_taG_2_FD_94444 | JGI IMG/M metagenome (GOLD analysis project Ga0134100, IMG submission 94444) | Switchgrass degrading microbial communities from high solid loading bioreactors in New Hampshire, USA - 11_42_5_180_A3 metaG | ecosystem: Engineered > Bioreactor > Semi-continuous > Anaerobic >...
ACTTTACATACACAATTGGAAATACAATAACTTCCCGATGCGTCCTCTTGGCTGGATTTCACCCAAGCAGGCGTTACAAAAATTTTTTTCAGCACAGTGTAACACATGATTGACAAACCAACACTTTTAAAAAAACAAAAATGTTAAATGTACTTGCTCTTCATGTTCAATAAACTCTTTATCGTATCGGCAGAATTCTTATCAGAAATCATTATTAAGTATTCAAGCAGGTTACCAATATCCAGTACACTATAGAAATAAAAAGGTACAATAAAAGCTCTAATTTCTCAGAGCTAATATATTTTGAGTAAGCCTGTAAGCCGGGTTCTGTATTTGATGATCATCTATCTAGGCCTGGTATTGCTACGAGGCTCAAGCCACCTCCGAGGATCGGCTGGGCTGCCATTGATCCTTTTCCACGGTGTTGCTCCAGGTGGGGTTTACAGAGCATTTCCTGTCGCCAGGAAACCGGTGAGCTCTTACCTCACCTTTCCACCCTTACCTTCCTCGACGGAAGGCGGTTTATTTCTGTTGCACTTTCCTTCAAGTCGCCTTGACCGGGTATTACCCGGCACCCTGCCCGATGGAGCCCGGACTTTCCTCATGTGCTGCCTTTGGGCGATGCACACGCGACCATCTGGCTTACTCAAATTGTTATAGATAATAGATTATAGGCTGTGGGTTATTGTTTTGATTGGTAGGTTATTGGTATGGCTTATACCTATAACCTATTATCTATATTCAAATACATCCTGTTCGTAATGCTCAATGATTATAACATCTTTAAGGCTGCTTTTCAACAGCTCAGATATTGCCATAACAAACAGTTTTTCGGTATGATAATGACCGGCATCAACTGTAAAAATCCCTGATTGTTTCAACTGCTGCGCGTCGTGATATTTCAGGTCCCCTGTAACCAATGCGTCCACATTTTTTTGCACAAGCGGTTTTATATCGCGGTCAAAACTTCCGCAAAAAACAGCGACACTGTTAATAGGTTTTCCATTGATGCTTCCGATAATTCGCACATTAGGAACTTTTAGTTTTTCTTTTACATGCGTTATAAATTCATCCGTATTCATGCCTTTCGCCAGTTTGCCGACCGCACCGAGGCTGTATTCACGCCCTCCGTTTTCGAGCCGGTAAACGTCATATGCGACTTCCTCATACGGATGCGCTTTTAGCATGCTTTGTATCACACTGTCAAGCAAACTCTCCGGTACAACGGTTTCGAGGCGGTACTCATCGACTGTTTCGAGTTTTCCCGTCTGTCCTATATACGGGTTTGTGCCTTCAAGAGGCTTGAACGTTCCGTTCCCTTTTACGAAAAAACCGCAGTGGCTGTAATTCCCTATCCAGCCCGCACCGGCTTCGTACATCGCGTTTCGAACAACGGACAGGCTGTCTTCGGGGGCGAATACAACAAGTTTATACAGCGCTTCCCTGTAATGTGTTTTTAAAGCGGTTATTTGATCCAACTCCAATGTTTTCGCGAGATAATAATTAAGGCCGTTTTTTGCCGTATCGTAATTCGTGTGCATTGAATAAACGCAGATATCCCTTTTTATGCATTCGGATATCAAGGCCCCGATGCCGCCTGCGGTGTTAATGCTTCTTAACGGCTTAAAAAGCGGCGGGTGGTGAGATATTATAAGTCCTGCGTTTTCTTTTTTCGCGGCCTCGAGCGATTGTTCCGTAAAGTCAAGGCATACGAGTACTTTTTCTACATCCTGCCCCGGGTCTCCCCATTGAAGCCCTGAATTATCGTAATCTTCCTGTAGGAAAAGCGGCGCTTCGTTTTCCAAAAAGCGAATTATATCCTTTACAAGCACAGGTTCACATCCTTTACCGTGTGATAAATCTTTTCACCATGCGATTTGATCATAAGCCTTTTTCATATCGGTAAGCAAGCCGTTTTCTTTAGCGTATGATTCTTTCATCCTTGCGGATTTTGCCATTCCCTGTACGATTCTTTCCTGCCTTTTTATGCGTTTTTTAAGGAACTCTTTCAGCAGCGGATCGCGCTGTTCAAACAGGCGCCTTCCTATATGCAGGTGGAAATTTTCTTCCTCTCTCGAAATCCCGTCATATGCCGCCTTTATTACGGGATAAATCTTACCTTCATGTTTCGCGAGCGATTCTTCGGTAATATTAAACCCGTTCCGAAAAAGGAATTCCCTGAGCGCTTCTTCAGCATACATAGGCTGCATTACGATAAACTTCGCGTTTTTTGCAGTATCAACCGACTTTTCAATTATATCGCGTATTAAAACACCGCCCATGCCCGCGATAATAATGACATCGCACCCGTCATCCTTTACGGGAATAAGGCCGTCGCCGAGACGCAGCTCTATTTTGTCCTGCATGTGGTATTTAATAATATTTTTTTCTGCTTTGCGCAAAGGGCCTTTTTTAATATCGGTCGCTATCGCCATAGGACACATTCCGGACTGTACAAGATAAATAGGCAGATACGCGTGATCGGTTCCGATATCGGCCGGTTTGCTGCAGCGGCCTGCCATTGACGCGACCTTTTCAAGGCGCCCTTTTAAATTAATCATTCCTGCCGCCCCTAAATATATTTCGTCAACGGACCGGACGAATATCATTGATAATCAAAAAAGCGCTTTAATAATTTTAAATGTAAAAAAGGATGGATAATTGTGTCTATCCATCCAAGTATATTTGGTGGGCCTTCAGGGACTCGAACCCCGGACCAACCGGTTATGAGCCGGTTGCTCTAACCAACTGAGCTAAAGGCCCTTGTGGCTCCCCAAGTTGGACTCGAACCAACGACCCTGCGGTTAACAGCCGCATGCTCTACCAGCTGAGCTATTGAGGAACGTCAAAAATCAGCGCAAGTTATATTATACTGTCCAAACCTTATTTGGTCAAGAGGAAAATTTAAGGCCGGGCCATTATTTATTTTACCCTATTGTCTATAACTCTTTTCGCCTTTCCTTCGCTTCTTTGTATGCTCTTCGGTTCAACAAGCCTAACCTTGCAGGTTAAGCCGAGAGCGCTTTCAATGTTACCGCGTATCTTTTGTTCGACTTTCTCAATTTGCCTAACCTGGTCCGAAAACATTTCGGGTATCATTTCAACCTGGACTTCAAGGCTGTCAAGCGTTCCAACCCTGTCAACGACAAGCTGGTAATGCGGAGCCGTAAGGCCTAGTTCAAGAAGCACGCTTTCGATCTGCGACGGGTAAACATTTACTCCGCGGATAATGAGCATGTCGTCGGTGCGTCCCGTGACTTTGCTCATGCGAAGCTGCGTCCTGCCGCATTTGCATTGATCGGTGTACAGCCTGCATATATCACGAGTGCGGTAGCGTATCAGCGGCAGCGCTTCTTTCGTTATGCATGTGAATACGAGTTCGCCTTCCGATCCCAGGGGCAGTGCCTCTTCAGTCTCGGGATCAATGATTTCGGCGATGAAATGATCCTCCTGGATATGAAGTCCGTTCTGGTACTCGCATTCTATTGAAACACCCGGACCGATGATTTCGGACAGGCCGTATATGTCGATAGCCAAAATTCCCATCTGTGATTCTATCTCCCTGCGCATTTCCTCGGTCCATGGCTCGGCGCCGAATACGCCCGCTTTTAATGACAGGTCTTTTTTCGGATCTATTCCCATCTCTATCATTGTTTCGGCCAGATAGAGAGCGTATGACGGAGTACAGGTAAGTATCGTCGAACCGAAATCCTTCATTATCTCAATCTGCCTTTTCGTATTTCCGCCCGATACGGGAATAACCGTTGCTCCTATTTTCTCCGCGCCGTAATGCACGCCGAGGCCTCCGGTAAATAATCCATACCCGTATGCCACATGAACAAATGATGATTTGTCCGTTCCGGCCGCGGTTAAGCAGCGCGCCATCAGTTCGGCCCACATATCAATATCGTTCGCGGTATAGCCTACAACGGTCCTTTTACCGGTTGTGCCCGTTGAAGCGTGAATGCGTACGACTTCGTCCATAGGCACCGCGAAAAGGCCGTAAGGATAAGTGTCCCTCAAGTCCTGCTTATAGGTAAACGGAAGCTTTTGAATATCCTTCACGGACTTTATGTCGTCCGGTTTTACTCCGCGTTCTATCATCTTCTGCCTGTAATGCGGAACATTTTCGTAAACCCTCCGCACCGTACTGCGAAGCCTTTCACCCTGCAGTTTTTCAAGCTGTTCCCTATCCATGCATTCATATTCGGGATTCCAAATACCCATTGCCTGTTCCTCCACTTCGAATAATTTATAAGTTCAAGTCTCAAAACCAGGTTAAAAAATTACACTGCCATTTGATAGCCTTTATCAAAAGCCTTAATGTTAAGGTCTACAAACTTCTCCTTTACCGTTTCCCTTATGGCCTCATGCCATGTCTCAACAGGAATATCGGTATTCTTTGCCATAAGGCCTAACATAACTATATTCAAAACCTTTATATTGCCAAGCTCCCTTGCTGCATCAAGCGCCTTCACGGGCAACACGTTCGGAAAGCGGGCAGAAAGTTTTTCAATAACGCCTTCCGGATATTTTACGCTTCCGATTATGACAGGCATCGGATCTATGCGCTGATCGTTCACTATTACGGTGCCGTCTTCCTTGGCGTAATCGATCCAGCGAAGCGCTTCGAGTTTTTCAAAGCACAGCAGTATATCCGCCCTGCCCTTTTCAATCACCGGCGAATTCACATTTTTGCCGATCCTGACATATGTTACGACGCTTCCGCCGCGCTGGGCCATCCCATGGACTTCGGACATTTTCACGTCATATCCCGCTTTCATAGCGGCAGCTCCGAGCACCTGGCTCGTCAAAAGCGTGCCCTGTCCTCCTACACCTGCAATCAATATCGATAAATTACGCATTGCTGTCACCCGCCTTTTCAAACGCATTGAATCTGCATACGCTTATGCAAAGATTGCACCCACCGCATAATGCGTCATTTATCGTTATTCCTTCTCCCGTATCGACAATCGCGGGACAGCCGAGGCGCATGCATACCTTGCAGTACCTGCACAAATCCGCGTTGACACGGACCAGGCCGCCGTACTTGACCGATTTCAGAAGTGCGCACGGTCTCTGCGCTATTATGACCGAGGGCTCGTCCGAGCTTGTTTCTTCCCTGACAACCCTGTCAAACTCGTCCAAATCGAAGGGATCGCAGACTCTTACTCTTTCAACGCCGATCGCATGGCACAGTTTTACGAGATCAACCTGGCGTGTAAGTTCCCCTTTGAGAGTAATCCCCGTGCACGGGTTATCCTGGTGCCCGGTCATACCGGTAGTTGAGTTGTCAACGATTATAACCGTCGAGGTCCCTTTATTGTAAACTATGTCGATAAGTCCCGTTATACCCGAATGGATGAAAGTCGAATCTCCTATAACCGCTACGGTCTTGCGTGCAAAATCGCTGCCTCGCGCTTTTTCAATGCCGTGAGCCATTCCTATGCTTGCGCCCATGCAAACACATGTGTCCATCGACTCCAACGGGGGCAGTGCTCCCAATGTATAGCATCCTATATCGCCAAGCACGGTGAGTTTGTTCTTTTTCAGCGTGTAAAACACTCCGCGGTGCGGGCATCCCGGACAGAGCACGGGAGGCCTTGCAGGGACATCCCCGTGATTTTCGTTATCGCCCGCAGTGTCTTCCTCAAGCAGTTTCCCGCGCAATAAAGCGGCACTGTACTCGCCTATAACAGGCAGTTTTTCCTTGCCTATGCAGTTTACCCCGATTTTTTTCAGGAATGTTTCAATAAACGGATCGAGTTCCTCTATAACATACAGAGTTTTTACGCGCGATGCGAATTCCTTTATCAGTTTTTCGGGAAGCGGGTAAATCATTCCGAGCTTCAAAAATGACGCGTCACCGAAAGCTTCCTTCGAATACTGGTATGATATTCCGCTTGTGATAACCCCTATATCGGTACTGCCCCATACAATTTTATTAAGTTCGGTTTCTTCAGCGTAAAGGGCAAGTTTTTTCATACGCTCTTCGACAATGACATGCCGCTTTCTTGCCATCGCGGGCATCATAACATGTTTCCCGAAATCCTTTTTATAAGGCTTCAGCGGTACTGCTTCCCTGTCTTTCAGTTCGACAATGCTGCTTGAATGAGAAATACGCGTCGTAAGCCTTAATATGACGGGCGTATCGAACTGTTCGCTTATCTCAAGCGCTTTTATCATATAATCCTTGCATTCCTGGCTGTCGGAAGGCTCAAGCATCGGAACCTTTGCCGCAAGTGCATAGTTTCTGCTGTCCTGTTCATTCTGAGAACTGTGCATGCCCGGATCATCGGCGACGCATATGACAAGCCCGCCGTTAACGCCGGTGTACGAAACGGTAAAAAGCGGATCGGCGGCTACGTTCAGCCCGACGTGTTTCATTGCGCAAACCGCTCTTGCCCCTCCGAAAGACGCTCCTATCGCGACTTCGAGCGCGACCTTCTCGTTTGGCGCCCATTCCGCATATATATCATCATACTTCGCGATGAATTCGGTAATTTCGGTACTCGGCGTACCGGGATATGCCGAAGCGACGGTTACGCCCGCTTCATATGCCCCCCTTGCGACGGCTTCGTTGCCAAGCATAAGTTTTTTCATGCTTATGTCTCCTCACTGCAAACTAATCCCGAAAAGCGTTATCAGGATTTTCTATAATTATAACTAATAAATCGCCGGAAAATCTTTTATCGGCTTAAAGGTTTATTGAATAATATTATACACGATTGAGCCAGTATGTAAATAGAATATGGGGATTATTTAAGGGTTACAATCGTGACGCCCGTTTCGCCTTCGCCGTATTTGCCGAGCCGGAATGACGCTACGTGCGCGTGGGTTTTTAGGAAATCATGTATTCCTTTCCTCAGCGCTCCGGTACCCTTTCCATGAATAATTGACACTTCATGCAAACCTGCGATTACGGCTTCATCAATGTATTTATCAACCTTTTCCCTCGCTTCTTCAATATTATGCCCTCTTATGTCAAGTTCGAGCGGTACGTTTTTGCTTTTTACTCCCGTAACAACCGAAGATCTGGCGGACTGCGTAAGTTCCTTCTGCTCGTCCACAAGTTTCAACTGAGTAATATGAACCTTAATCTTCATAATGCCCGCCTGTATCTGTACCTCGCCGTTATCGTCGGGGGTGTCGAGTACAGTTCCTTTGCGGTTAAGGTTAAGGATCATGACCGTATCGCCCGGTTTCAGGTTTTCGGGAGGCTCCGCATCGCCTTTTTCGGGCAGCACCTGCTCGGCCGTAAGGTAATCAAGCTCATTTATTTTCTGCCGAACACCGGTTTTCAGTTCCATTATTTCCCGGTCATGGATCATCTGCTGCTGTGCCTTTTCAAGTTCTTTCAGCCTTTCAAGCAGTTCATCGGCTTCACGCCTTGCGTCAAGCAGTATTTTCCTGGCCTGCCGCCTTGCCTCGCTGATTATCGACTCTTTCTCTTTCTCTGTTTTTCTTATCTCCTGGCTGTAGTATTTCTTCAGTCGCTCTATCTCGAGTTTTTCCCTTTCGGCCTGCTCGCGCTCTTTTTCGGAAGCGGCCCGGTTTTCCATTATATCGGACAAAATCTCTTCAAACCTGATATCTTCGCCTTTGAGGAACTTCCTTGCTTCGTTTATGATTTCGTCGCTTAAGCCGAGCCTTTTCGATATAGCAAAAGCGTTGCTTTTTCCCGGAAGCCCGATCAGAAGCCTGTATGTCGGTCTCAATGTTTCAACGTCAAATTCGCAGCTCGCGTTTATAACGCCTTCGGTCGTCATCGCGTATATCTTCAGTTCGCTGTAGTGCGTTGTCGCTATTGTCCTTATCCCTCTTTTTGTAAGCATGTCAAGTATCGCTTTAGCGAGCGCCGCGCCTTCGACAGGATCGGTTCCGGCCCCGAGCTCGTCAAACAAAACAAGGGAATCCTCGTCAACTTCGTTCAAAATGTGAACGATATTCGTCATATGCGATGAAAAAGTGCTTAGGCTCTGCTCAATGCTCTGTTCGTCTCCAATATCCGCAAACACCTTTTTGAACACGCACATATCGCTGTTTTCGGCCGCGGGTATATGAAGGCCCGCCTGCGCCATAAGGACAAACAGCCCGGCGGTTTTAAGCGTTACCGTTTTTCCTCCGGTATTCGGCCCCGTAATAACCATTGTCGTGAAATCAAAACCAAGTTCGATATCTATCGGAACGACATCTTTCGGATTTATAAGCGGATGCCTTCCCTTTTTTATCCGGATGCCGCGGTCGTTTATCACAGGCTCGGTCCCTTTTAAATCGAGGCTGAGCTTCGCTTTCGCGAACGCAAAGTCAATCCTTGCAAGCAACTCGACGTTGTTAACCAGCATATCCGCATCATCCGCGACAAGTGCCGTCAATTCCATCAAAATGCGTTCAACTTCCTGCTCTTCCTTTATCCTAAGCTGCCTTATTTCATTGTTTGTCTCGACAACGGACAGAGGCTCGATGAATACGGTTGAACCACTGGCGGACATGTCGTGTACGACCCCGGGAATCTGGCTCCTGAACTCCTGTTTCACCGGTACCACATACCTGTCGCCTCTTAACGTGACAACCGCATCCTGCATGTATTTGCGGTACTGGGCCGAACGGATTATGCTGTTGAGTTTTTCCTTTATCGAATCCTGTTTTTGCCTGATATTCCTCCGGATTGACGCAAGCTGCGGACTTGCGTAATCGGAAAGGGTCTCTTCCGATTCAATCGATCTGTCAAGTCTTTCCTCAAGCGACTTATTCGTGCCGAGCGCGCCGCACAGGACAGCAATCGCGTTGTCCTCACCAAGCTCCATTTTATCCTGCGTAATGTACCCTTTAAGGTTTCTTGACGCGCGCAGGACACCCGCGACTTTAAGAAGTTCGCCGGGATTGAGCATGCCACCCTGAACTGCTCTTTTTACAAGGTGTCTTATCTCATGGATGCCGCCGAGCGGAGGATAGCCCTTGCGCAGTATACAGCTCACAGAATCCGTCGTTTCCTTTAATGCTTCTTTTACCTGACCGGCATCGGTAAAAGGCTTAAGTTCCCGCGCAAGGTCCTTGCCGATCCCGCTTGATGCCCTTTCGGCCAGTTTCTCGATAATTTTATTAAATTCCAGCACATTCAGTACTTTTTCTTCCATGCGTTAAGCCTTTCGGTAAACTCAAGCATTCCTGCCTTTCATACTTTTTCATTATAACAACTGATGCAATTGCTTGCAATTGTGTCAAGGGGACGGTTCTTCTGACACACTTCGGAAGCCAGTGTGTCATGGGGACGGTTCCTCTGACACACTTTGGAAGCCAACGTGAAATCAAAAGGATAAAGGACAAACCAAAGAGAAACTAAGGAGGGTAAAGGGAAAATCAAAAGAAAAAATGAAAAGATTTTTCTAACTAATTATGAATATAATTATATCGAAGATGAAGAACACGGTGGTTATGAAGTAATAATTACTTCATCAAGAACATAAGGATGGGTAAAACAATCTTGAGGGGACGGTTCTGTTTTTAGACAGAAGAACCATCCCCCCACTATAAAGCGCGGCAAGGGATCGTTCCCTGCCGCAGCCTGTTTAATACGTAGGTTCTTGTTGAAAATTGATATCCGAAGGAAGTTCAAATTCATCGTCGGTCACCGTTCCGACTTCAAAGTGATTCCGCTTGCATTCCAGCGACTTTGAGTCGGTGTCTTTATAGTAATGCTCATAACTCATTACTACGCCGTATTCTTTGCTGATATATACTTTTAATGTGTCTTTTTCATGGTTTTTCATTTCAAGATAAATACACGGAAATCCGTTATAATCTTCTTCTCTCTCAGTTAATATTTCCACATAGCCCGGCTGGGAAAAATATTCGATATAAAGCCCGTTCCAGTAAGCAGATCTTTTTACCGCGGTAATTTCCTCTTCAGACATTTTCATTATGGCACCTTTATCATCTCTCCATCCATATTTTTCTTTTTTATCAAGATCAAAAATGTAATAAATGGTGCTTTGGCTTCCTGTCTGGCCGGCTTTAATCTTGTTTCCTTTCACCCAGTACATGTCTTCCTTGGTAGTCATGTTAATATACAGGGTGTTTTCCGAATAGAAGCTGTCAAGCTCCAAGGCTTTGTTCAACAGATCATAATATTTACTGATTTTGTTATCGCCCTTTTTCTTGCCCTCTGCGGATGAAACAGGTGATGTGGATGAAGATGAAGTATTGGTATTATTTACATTTTCATATGTGTCCGAACCCTTTTCATTAGAGGCTTGTTTCTTTTTGCATGCCGTGGTGAATGCCAGAGTAAGTGTGATTGTAAGCATCAGAACCAATAACTTTTGATAAAATTTCATTTTTTTCACTCCCTCAATATACTTTAAAATACTTCATTTTTCTAGCTCATTCTTAGTTTTTCATTCTTTTTCAAAGAGAACACCTCATGGGATCATGCATTCAGATGCTTTTTGCCCTGATATTTTGGAAAAAAGGGTTGCTTTAATAAACTGCGTCACTATCACAGCTTATGATGGCCCTTCTTAACTCCACAAATTCTCAGGTGGCTCACCCTCCCAATTCTCGCTGGCTCGTAGCCTAAAATACCTTCGTTCAGCCTATCCATGAGGTGGATGTCAGCATTGCTCCTAAACCGGGTCGTCTATGCGCCCTAATGGAAAAAATTCCTGCCGACTATCAAGCTCTCTTTGTCAAAGTTCAAACTCTTAATGAGTTAAATATATCTTCAAACAACCGATTTGGAATACTTTTATCCAGAAGCCCGCCTGGCGGAGACGCATTTCCTTCTTCTGAATTCCGGTAATCCATTACCGCTTGTTTAAAAGCTTTTCATACATCCCTGTTTTCGGCGCTCTTGAGCTCATGACCCGTGAGCATCGACCCCAGCAATGACCCGTTAGCAAGCGTGTGATACAATTGTGTTTGCTGCGATGGGTTAATGTATACATCCCCGTCTCCATTGCCCATCGCTCAGCTGCTTCAATCACACGCTTTAGACCTGTCAGAGGGATTACCCGTAAGGAATGACTTCCTGACAGGTCGTGACCCGTTAGCGTTTCTATGCTGCAACCGGCACTTCATGATTTCTGTGGATGTCTTTCAGCAGCCGTTCCGGATCAAACCTCTGACCTTTCGTAATTAGTGAATACACTATTCTTATCAGCCTGCAACACAAGGAAATCAGCGACTGCATCTTTTTCATGGGCTTTTCCTTCTGGCTGATATTGTAATGATGTAGTTTATTAAAAACTTCGTTTGTCGCCGTTATCGGCAGGATTGCCCTGAACAACATGGCTCTCAGCCGGCTACGTCCTCTTTTTGTTATTGTGGTTTTCCCTTTATGCTGGCCTGAACTATTCTGCCTTAAATTCAGTCCTGCAAGCTTAATGATTTGTTTGGCACTGGTAAATCTTCTAATGTCACCAACCTCTGCAAAAAAGCCTGCTACGGTCTTAATTCCAACACCTTTTATTTCAAGAAAATGATCTGCTCCTGGTATGGTCAGAACCGTTTTCTCAAGTACACTTTCTATATCATCCAGCACTTTTCTGATTTCCATGTACTCCCTGATCAATAGCTTTATTTCATACTCAGCTATTTGCGCCCCTTCTCTTATTCCTACACTGCTTTTCGCTTCTATTAACAGCTTTTCTGCCTTCTTTATACCTACACCCCGTTTGACTTCCTGTCGCCACAGACAAAGAATCTGCTTCGCTGTTTGCTGCGCTATTTCTTCCGGTAATGCTATCTTTTCAAGTGTCATAAGGGCGGTTTTCCCTTCCCAGCTTGAAAATACATTTAGAAACTCTGGAAAGTGTATATCGAGCCATCGGGTTATCTTGTTCTTAACAATGATTATCTTTTGAACCCATTCTTCTCTCAGGTTATTGGCTTTCCTCAGGTCTGCATATTTCCCTTCTGGCATGTAAGGTATCTGGTATCTTCCGTCCTTAACCAAAAAGGCTATGGTCTTCGGATCTTTGTAGTCGCTCTTGCTGGGAGTATTATCATCAAGCTCTTTTGACCTTTTAACATGATAGGGGTTTACTTGTACCAGCATCAGCCCTTTATCCATAACAGCCTGACCAAATGTATACCAGTAATGGCCTGTAGGCTCGATCCCAACAGTTATCTTCTTTTTGCCATGTCTTTTGGCTATATCCTCCGACCATTGAATAAAACTTTCGAAACCACTGCTTGTTGCCTTAAATGTAAATACTTTATCAAGCTCTATCCCTCTGTAGTCAAAGGCTCTGGCATAGTGCTTCTTTTTGGCAATATCAACACCTATCACCAAGGTATTATCTGTTATTTGCGAAATCTTAAAATTTTGGTTATACTTCATATTGAAGACCTCCTGTAGAAATTATTTGTGACCTTTTCTCGTATTAAGACCACATTTATATTCTACTGTGAGGTTCTTCTTTTTTCAAAGTCCGTTAAAGTTCATTACAGGAATGCTCCTAATATAATTAATGTTTCAGGTTCTTTATAATAAAGGGCGTATGTACTGTGGTTGGTGTCGTCTGAGCTGTGCTTGGAGATGTATATGCTGTAAGATGGCGATAAATATGCCGTGTTCCAGGTTGTCTGTGCTGTGATTTGCGCATGATAACGGAAGCCTGGGACAGCTACGCAATAATAATACTGTGCAGTTATGGGATAGTAAATCTGTTAAGGGGACAGGGAACCTGTCCCCTTGTCCCTTATTGGAGCTTCGTACCGCAATTTTCACAGAATTTTGCGCTCGGTGAAAGCGGTGAACCGCACTCGCTGCAAAACTTACCGGATTTTTTAGCCGGCGTGCCATACTCCTGCGGCGGTGTCTGTTCCGCATCCGGCGATGCCTGTTCCGTGCCGGACGGTGTCTGCGCGGTGAACTGCGGTGCCTGCGCCGTGCTTGCCGAAGGATAAACAGGAGCCTGCTGCTGATTCGGCTGTCCGGCAAATGCGGCGTTACCCGACACGGTATTTTTCCGCCGCGTAAGCAGCAATACAATAATAACCGCAAGCAGAAGTAATATAACCGCGCCTCCAATGACATAAATTATAACCGCTGAACCCTTTTCGTCTTTAGCTGGTTTCGCCGTTACTCCGGCTGCCGTTTCCTGTGTTGTTTCCTGCGCTGTTTCCTGTGTTATTTGCTGCGCCGGTTCCTGTACGAGCGAACTTACCTTTGCACTGGCCTCGGACAGCAAATCGGCAACAACGGGGTACCCCGGATTTATTTCATTTATCGTGCGCAGGATATTTAGAGCTTCCGCGTATTTCTCACTGTCAAACAGTTCCTTGGCCTCTTTGAACTGCCTTGTAAATTCGCTTTCGCTTGGCTGTACATTGATTTCATTCAAAAACTGCTTCGCAATACTTATCGGGATCGCGAAGTTCATGCCCGGCGCCGTTCCGCCGCCTTGTTCAAGCATACCGAAAGTATTGATTCCAATTACCTCGCCCGCCTCGTTGAACAGCGGTCCGCCGGAATTTCCCGCGTGAATCGCCGCGTCGGTCTGCAAAATACTCCAGCCTCCGGCCATTTCTTTCTTCGCGCTGATTAATCCCTGCGTCAGTGTAGGTTCCTGGATTGCCTGCGCAACATTAAGCGCTTCGGTCAGAGTCGCGACGGCAGGGTAGCCCATTGCATACACCCTGTCTCCCGTGCGAAGCTGTGTGTCGTCACCGAGCCTGACTGTCGGAAGGTTCGTTTTATCTATTTTGAGGATAGCAATATCCTTACCCGGAATCGGCTCGCCTATCTTGCGCAGATCGAGGTAAATTCCTTTCGCTGAAACGTCGCTGCCCGGGGTTACATTGCCCATATAGCATATGTACTTGGTCTGCAGGTTATTGACTTCCATGCTCTGCATCAAAAGCCTGTAGAACGCATTCGCAATGCCGTCCCATTCCTCCTGCGTCATCTGGTAACCTAAACGCCGCATTTCTGCGGCAAACGAATCTGCAGCGGTAATTGCATATTCGTTAAGAGCCGTCATCGCAAACTGCATATACAGGTCTTCTTCATCGGTATGTACAACATGAGCGTTAGTGACAAGATAACCATCGGGAGTCACAATGAAACCCGTGCCCACCGCAGCGGTACTGGAGGTTTCGGTAAAGACGTTGCCCGTTGAAAATGCGTAATATTCCATGTTTCCTATCATAAGCTGAACCATCGCGGAATACATGGCTTCTTCCGTATTCGGGATACTTCCTTCCAGCACGAGATACTGGATTGCAGTAATCAAATCATCTTCAAAATTACTGCGGAATGCAAATTCGTGCCAGGTTATGTCTGCTGTCCATACTGTTTGCACGAGAACTATCGCAGGTTTGTTCACCATGGCAAGTGTGCGCGGATCCATCGTATCGGCGGCAAAAGCCGAACATGTTAATCCGCAGATTATAATAATGCAAAGTACCAAACGGGATATCTTTTTTATTAATTTCATACGCGTTACCTCCGCTTTACGTTATTGGATTTATATCCAATAACTTTATACTATTCCACATGATATAATTTATTTATTAAGCGGAAAAAATAAAATATCGAATATGATTAGATTTGGTAAAAAAAACGTTAAATTATGCCAAGCTTACTCCTTTCTTCTTCGATTACTTTTTTATCAAGTCTTTTAAACAGTATTGATATATTTGAGATTTTCAGCCCTTCTTTAACATATTGGGGTTTCCACTCATTGTTCAGATTAAGCCAATCAGCTATTTTCTGTGATGAAAACGGCAAAAAAGGCTGAAACAGCACAGCGAGGTTATCCTCAAGCGCGTCCTTGAACCGGCCGTCTTCAATTTTCCGGCCGGCTTCCGAATAGATTTTGCAGAAAGTATGTTCATGATTGTTTATGGAAAATTGATTCATCAAATAAAATGGGATATATAAAAGTCCTGATTTAAAAAAAGCGGGTTTTCCCCGCTTTTACTGCTGAAGTGCTTCCATTATCGCCGTATATAACGCCTGTGCCGCCTTTTCCTGAAAATCATCCGTAACCAGGCGCTGCAGTTCCGCTTTGTTTGTCATATATCCGAGCTCCGCGATAACAGCAGGCATACGCGTCTGGCGCAGTACAACAAGTTCCGGTCTTGGTATGATTCCCCAATCCCTTGTCTTTAGTGTATTAACAAGATGTTTCTGCACTATTTGGGCAAACTTCCTGCCACTGAAAACGCTGTCGTCGGTGGACGGGTAATACAAAGTCATGACTCCCTGCGCGGATGTGTTCGGCGATGCGTTGTGATGAACACTGACAAACAAATCCGCATTCAGTTTGTTGGCTATCTCAGCCCGCTCATACAATCCCACGTCCCTGTCATCCGTCCTTGTCATGTAAACCGCAACTCCTGAAGCCGTCAGCTTGTCTTTCAGTATTTTCGATACCTTAAGGTTCAGCGACTTTTCTTCTACATTTCCGTACACGGCTCCCGGGTTGCTTCCGCCGTGACCGGGATCAATAACAACTGTTTTATTTTTATGTACACTTCTCATTGTTTTGCCCCGGCTTATTTCCGAAAACCATTCCGTTTCCCCTGTCGTTGATACCATTACGGAACGGATCTCCTGGCTCCACAATACTGCCGCGCCCAATTCTTCAGCCACATAGCGGAGCGGTACCATCACCGCGTCGTTATGTACTGTCGGCCTGGCGGGCAGCCTTACGAGCTTGTCCCCGTTCAGACAGTTCGGGTTCGCTGTATACATGACAAGCTTTTTGTCTCCGTACAGTATGCTGATTTTCCATCCGTCAAATTCCCATTCGAACGAAGGTCCGAAAATTGAATGAAGCGTATGAATCGGGACTAATATAACATTATTCTGGGAAAGAAATCCTTCTTCCGCGGGTACATTTTGCCCGTCCGCGATAAGGTTAATATCGGCCTGAATATAGTCCGCCGCGTTCTGGCCCGATACCGGAAGCACTCCAATAAATAAGATCATTAGAATTAATGTTGTGGTAAATTTTTTCAGCAGTATTTCACCCCCTGAGAATGTTCATAGTTATTATGTTTACATAATCTATCCATTTGTACAATACTCAGGGGTAAGATGTAATAAAACAGAAAAAGACTTAATATTGTTGTCAAAAAAATTTAACATTTTGAATACATATATGGAAATGTATGTTACTCGCGGCTTATTTTGGGACGTAATTTTTCCTGATAGAATTGAATCCATAATGAAAAAACCCAGTCGTAAATAAAGAATAAAATTTCGAGAAGAACAATAATTACAGCTACCGGAAGAATATCAAAAAACCTTTGCGGTATAAACATCAGCGCAATCTGCCACAGTAAATACAGAGCTGCATTAAAAAAAACAAATTTTAAAACCAGTTCGAGAGCAGCCCTGTTAAGTTTTTCAATATGGCTTTTTACGAGCGAATATATTCCAAAAAACAGAACATACGGGACAACGGCGGTTTTTTCAGGAACCAGGAGGACGGCCAGCAGCGATGAAACCGCAAAGCCGGCCCAACCAAACAAAACCCCGCATTCCATAATAACAACGGACAGAAGAAAACCGGCAAAAACATAAAAACCCAGTTTCCCTGTCGGCAGAATATTCTCCAAAATCAGCACAACAACCAAAAAAGCCGTTAAAATACCGGCAATTGCAATCTTCCTTGAATATTTAGAACCGCTTTTTTCACGCATATTCCACCATGCCCTGTTTTTGATCCGACGTTTGCTGTCAGCAGCATGAAATCAAATCACCGCCGCAGCACTCACAGAGACTGTCGGCGCACCAAAGCGTCGTACATATTGAACACATGTCCGGGCTTTGCCGGTAACCCGTCCCGTAATAATACGGATTTTGGCGGTATCCGTAATACTGGCTGTTAACACGGTTTAAAGCGTCACGGTATTCCGGATTGTTCGGTTCCATTTCGACAGCCCGGCGTAACAGCACGTTTGCCCTGTCATACCAGCCTCTCCTTAAAAACAGAAGGCCCTGAAGGTAGTACCATGTCGAATCCCTGACCTGCATTGAATCAAGAAGCTGCTGCGCCTGCGTAAAATTTCCGTTCTGAATCAGCGTTTTAATGCGGTATACCAACTCGCTGTCATACTGATAACTGCCGGTAAAACCGCTTGTATTGGTACTCTGCCTTTGCTGGTACGATTGCCGCTGCTGTCCGCTGCCAGCGTTTTTAATTATATAATCATATGCTTCATTAATTTCACGGAGCTTTTCTTCGGCCAAGTCCGAAAGAGGATTATCCCTGTACCTGTCGGGATGGTATTTTTTTACCAGTTCCCTGTAAGCCTTTTTTACTTCTTCTATGCTTGCGCCTTCTTTAAGCCCCAATACTTCATATGGGTTTCTCATTTCAACCTGCTCCCATCTCCAGAACCTGCCTCGTTTTTGTCAATAGCCCGCGGTAGATGATATTTTCCAGTATGCCCCTGTTCTTCTTTACATCCAGTAACGAAAACGCTTTTTCCATCTCGCTCAGAGAATATACAAGAATAAATTCAACCTCTTTTTTGATCCTTTCCTTAAAAGAACCTATATCCTCGTTTTCCCCGTACCGGAACTGAATTACCAGCGGGTTGTATGCCCCTCTTTTAATATTATCTTCAATATCATCATACGCATCCAGAAGATATATCCATTTGCCGAGATTATATCCTATCCAGCCAAGGATTTTCTTATCGGAATCGGATTCCGCCGGGTATTCAAACACCTTTTGCATTATACCTGCAAACGGTTCGGACGCTTCGTCCATCTGCCCGCACCTGCTCCGTTCCAGCTCATTCAGTTCCGAAAGGCCCTTTTCAATATCCCGGACCAAAGCCGCGTGTTTTTTCTTAACTCTTTTATACCCTCTTCTTAACGCGAGTAATCCAAGCGGGCCAAAAAGCTTTCTCTCATCCTGCCATTTATCTTTCAAGTTATAGTACGCAAGCAAAATGTTGATGTCTGATGAAAATTCGAGCACATCGCCGCAGTTAACGATAAATCTTTTATTAAGCGGGTGTACGGGACATCTTTTGTGCTCCCCGGAAACAGGAGCACTGCTTAATGAATCCAGGAGCAGTGCCAAAAAAGCCGAATCGTAGCTTAATATGAACCTTCCTCTGTGCCCTGCCCGTTTTGCGATTGCTTTGCACACACCGCAGTAATAACCCCGGAATATCTCAAATTCGCTGATTTTTAATTCCGGTTTATCGGGCGTAATATATCCAAACATATAACCCCCGGCTATTCTACGTTGCTTTCGCTGCTTTCACCGTTTTCGGTTTCCTGATCCGCTTTCGCTTCAGCCTTTTTATTGCCTTTTTCAAAATTAACGCCCTGCACGTGTACGTTGATTTCCTCCACATGCAGGCCTGTCATCTGCTCAACATTCTGCTTTATGCGTTCCTGCAGCTTCCATGCCACATCGGGAATCCTTACTCCGTAGTCAACAACAATATGAAGATCGATGTTCACATCACGGTTTTCCGTAATATCAACCTTAATACCCTTGAACGGGTTCTTTCTTCCGAGAACCTGTGAGATATTCCCGGCAATTCCGCCGCTGAAGTTTGCTATCCCGGGAACTTCAAGAGCCGCATTGCTTGCTATGATAGCGACAACATCACTCGATATGCGAATTTCTCCCATGCCGTCCTTTTCGGCTTCCATATTCGGCTGTTCCGTTTCAGCTTCGGGCTTTTTCACTTTTTTTGATTCCGACATACCGACACCTCTTTCAATATTATATTCTAAATTTTTCGGGCTGAATTGATGTACGAGTTAACTGAGCATTCCGCGTTTCGGATAGATTTCCGCACGGCTCTGAAAATAATGACTTATTCAGGCACGAAGGCAATCTTATTATATCAAAGCCGGTTATAATTCGCAAGAACGCAACTTCCGGTTATTATATTCTATGCCCGGCCATATAGTAATATTAGGACAAATTTGAAACAACCCGGCACGCAGGTGCCGGACCGGAGGATACATGCCCGCACGCAGCCGCAACGGCATGTCATATATTGTCTGCGCCGTACTGCTCGGATTATTTGCCGCATTGCTTATAAACCCCGAAAGCATTATCGAGGCCGGACGAAAAGGCGTCAACCTGTGTTTAAATATTATATTCCCATCGCTGCTGCCGTTTTTTGTGGTTTCAAGGCTGATCCTCGATACGGGCGCAATCTACACTATAGGCAGGGTATTTGAACCATTAATGAAACCCGTGTTCAATCTGCCCGGAAACGCAGCTTTCCCCCTGATCGCCGGGTGGTTAAGCGGATATCCCGCAGGAGCGAAATATACTGCCGATTTATACGAAAAAAAGCTTCTGACGCGCGAACAGGCGCAAAGGCTTCTTGCTTTCTGCAACAATTCAGGACCTCTTTTTATTGTCGGCGCCGTCGGAACGGGTTTTTTCGGCAGTTCAGGACTCGGATTCGCTTTATTGCTGTGCCATGTGCTTGCAAGCATTACCATAGGTATCGGAACGGGGTTTATTTCACGCATAAAAAAAAGGCAGGATTTAAAAAACTCCGCCCCGGTTGAAAACAGACCCGCAAAGCTGTCAGGCAGACTGCTCGCAAATGCTGTTGCCGATTCCGTAATGATACTGCTAAGAATATCGGGAACAATAATTTTCTTTGCCGTTTTTGTTCAGACTCTTGATAATACCGGTTTGTTCACGATTATTGGCAGAATTCCGTCTTTCGTCACCGGAACTGATTATAATTGCAGCGACATAATAAAGGCATTTTTCGCAGGCAGCCTTGAAATAACATACGGGCTGTATATATTAAGCGTTTCATCATCCGTGCCGTTACGCATAAAAATTATGCTGGCCGGTTTTTTATGCGGATTTGGGGGTTTCTCCGTTTATACGCAGGTAACGGGGGTGTGCCCGCAGGAGATAAAGCTCAGGACATATTTATGCGGAAAAGTTCTTCACGGGATCATTGCGGCCGTATATTCGGCGGTTTTCATGCGGGATACCGCGGCTGCGGCAGTAAAATACAGCTCGGAAGCATTATACAATACAGGTTATTCCGGCGTGTTGTCTTTTATATACATAGCAATTATCGTGATGGGGATAGCGGTAGTTCTCGGCTATAAACGAAATTGCGAAACAAAGCCGCGCAGGTAGGGGATTCATTTCAGCTCGTTTCTGTTTACCTTGATTACATCAAGTGTATCTTCCAGTATTTCCTCAACCTTATTCAGGATATTATCGGCGTATTCCCTTGTCCCGAGCCGGATTTCCCTCGCGTTCTTCTTCGCGTTTGTTATAATGACTTCCGCCTGTTCATAAGCCCTGCGGCAGATCTCATGTTCATCAACCATTGCCGCAATCCGGCTTTCGGCGTTTTGGATAATCGCATCGGCTTCCTGTTGAGCCTCGGCAAGGATACGCGCCCGCTCCTCGCTTACCCACTTGGCCTGTTTGATATCATCGGGCAGTTTTAAACGTATGTCCTGAATGATATCAAGGATTTCGTCCCTTGCAACCATGCATTTGCCCGTAAAAGGCACCGCAACCGCCCGCTCAACCAAATCTTCCAGTGCTTCCAATAGTGTTAATATCTCCATCCTTTTTCCCCCTGGCTTTCCTTCGCTTTAAAATAAATGACTGCAGCGCTTATTTCATTTTTTCTTCAAACTTTTTATAAATTTTATCTATAATAATATCGGGAACTAAACCCTTTATGTTACCCCCGTGGCTTGCAAGCTCTCTAACCGCGCTTGAGCTTAAATATGAATAATTTATCCCGGTCATCATAAAAAGCGTTTCAATATTATTATCAATGTGTTTGTTTAAAAGCGCCATCTGGAATTCGTATTCAAAGTCCGATACGGCTCTCAACCCTTTTATTATCGTGGTCGCGCCGTTCTTTTTCATAAAGTCGACAAGCAAGCCTGAAAAAGCGGCAATTTCAATATTCGGCTTTCCATTCAGCACTTCTTTTAAGAAAGCAACCCTTTCTTCCAGTGAAAAAACAGGAGATTTATTCCGGTTTACCAACACGGCGACAATGAGCTTGTCGCATATTTTAGATGCTCGTTCTATTATATCAAGATGCCCGTTTGTAACAGGATCAAAACTGCCCGGATAAACAAATATCTTCAATAAACTCATCTCCCAACCGTTCAAAATACTACGGCTTTATGGCAGAATTACACGCCCCTGCCGATAAAAACAAGGAATGATACAACTGTTTCGCCGTAATCGGCAGACCTGAATATTTCCAACCCTGAACCTTCGGTTTGAACGGGTTCGTTCCTGTGATGCTCAGCTACTATTATTCCTTTATGCTTTATTATACCATTTTCAATTAAAAGTTGTAACGTGTCTTGTATAAAATTCTGTAAATACGGGGGATCGAGAAAAACCATGTCAAAACTTGTTTTGTTTTTCCCCAGCTCTCTTATGACCGAGTCAGCCCTGCGGCAGTACACTTTTGCATTACCGGAAAATCCTGTTTTTTCAAGATTCTCGGATATAATACGGCAGCAGTTCCTGTCCGAATCGACGAACACCGCATAGTCCGCGCCGCGGCTTAACGCTTCGATACCAAGCGCGCCTGTCCCGGAAAACAGGTCAAGGACCGTACCTTTTATATACGGCGCCAGTATATTGAACACCGACTCTTTCACCCTGTCGATTGTAGGCCGGGTTTTCAAACCTTTCGGCGTTTTCAGCCTTATTCCTCCGGCTTTTCCTGCTATGACCCTGATGATCGGAATCCCCCTCCTAAAACTGCCCGGAAAAACAAAATTTATACCTTTTGGCCGCAGCGCTAATTGAAAGCGACCTCATTGAGCTTATCCCGGAAAAGACTAATTAAGTGGCCGTGCAGCTTTTTATAGTCTTCCCGTCCCTCAAGCTTCTGATGCTTTATTATGTCATCAGCGGCTTTCTGCGCTTCCTTTAAAATTTCAATATCTTCATACAAATTGGCTATCCTGAATTCAGGAAGCCCATGCTGCCGTATTCCGAATATGTCCCCGGGGCCTCTTAACTCCATATCCTTTTCGGATATCTTAAATCCATCGGTGTATTTAGTCATGATTTCCATTCTCTTCAGCGCTATTTCATTCCGGCTTTGGCAGAAAAGAATGCAGTATGACTGGTGCTCCCCTCTTCCCACTCTTCCGCGAAGCTGGTGAAGCTGCGCGAGGCCGAAACGTTCCGCGTTTTCAATTACGATTACGGTTGCGTTCCTGACATCCACGCCGACTTCGACAACCGTTGTCGAGACCAATACCTGTATCAGCCCTTTAGCGAAATCCCTCATTACGGCTTCTTTTTCCTTCCACTTCATTTTTCCGTGTATCAGTCCTACGGTAAGCCCTTTTAAATCATTCTCCCTTAATTTTTCGGCAAGCGACATTGCGGCTTCCGCTTCAACCACATCCGATTCTTCGACAAGCGGGCATATTATATAAACCTGTCTGCCTTCGTTTACCTGTTTTCTGATAAAATTGTTTATCCTCTCCCGCATCGATTCATCGACTACATATGTTTTCACGGGCTTTCGGTTCGGCGGAAGCTCGTCGATGATGGAAATATCAAGATCACCGTATAATATCAGCGCGAGGGTTCTGGGTATAGGTGTCGCAGTCATAACGAGTATATCCGGATTGGATTTCGTCGTAAGAACGGCCCTCTGCTTGACTCCGAACCTGTGCTGTTCATCCGTTACCACGAGTCCGAGCTTCGAAAAAACAACATCTTCTTCGAGCAGCGCATGCGTTCCTATTATCAGGTCATACTCCCCGTTTTTTATCCCTTCTTTTATCTGCTCCTTTTTCTTTTTGCTTACGCTTCCGGTTAACAGCGATGTTTTTACGCCGAAATCGCGGACCAGCGGGGTTATGCCGTTAAAGTGCTGTTCGGCGAGTATTTCGGTAGGCACCATAAACACAGCCTGGTAACCGTTAAAAACCGCCAACAGCATCGCGATTACCGCGACAATTGTCTTGCCCGAACCGACATCCCCCTGTATAAGCCTGTTCATCTGGCGTTTGCTGGTCATATCTTCGTGTATTTCATTAATTACTCTTATCTGCGCGTTTGTCAGCTTAAACGGAAGGCTTTCGATAAATTTTGAAATTCTCGCGTCGGGATTGAATTCGATGCCCGAGACGGTCCTTTGGCTGTTTTTCAAATGCAGCAGCCCGAGCTGCAGGATGAGCAGTTCCTCAAAAACAAGCCGTTTTCTCGCTTCATCTTTTTCTTTTATTCCTGCAGGAAAATGTATGTTCTCAAGCGCATAATTAATTTCCGCAAGAGCATATTTCTTTTTTAATTCATCCGGGAGGATATCGGTTAATTTCCCGACAACCATATCGAGGGCATTTCTTTGGATCATCCGCAAATACTGCTGGGTAAGCCCTTCGGTTAAATGATATACGGGCTGTATTCCCGTGGTCTTTTTCCTTACCGAAGCGGCGTCTTCATAGATCGGATTTATCATTTCAATATAAAAGCCGCGTTTTTTTACCTTACCGTAAAACACATAGCTTTTTTCTTTTTGTATCTGCTCACGTACATAGTCCTGGTTGAACCAGGTCAGTACTACTACACCGCTGCCGTCGCCGGCCGTAGCCTTGTATATTTTCATATTGCGTCTCGGCCTGCTGAACGATATATCGGTCATAACCGTCAGGACAACGGAGCATTCGTCACCATCCGCAAGCTCATTTACCTTTTTCTCGAGGTTCCGGTCCTCATAATCCCTCGGATAATATGTTACAAGATCGCCGATCGTATTAATCCCGAGTTTATTAAGTTTTTGCGCTATTACCCTTCCAACCTGGCGTACATTCCTTACACCCTGGTCCAATATGTCGTTTATCCCGGAATAACCCAATGCGTTCAACCCTTTCAACACACGCATTTGTTAAAAAAAGTCTACCGCATTTTACCTGAAAATGCAATGCAGGCAGATGCCGGTTTTATGTCGATATTTTTCCGAACGCGCGCAAGCAGAATTTCATAAAAGAATACTCTGAAGCCAAATCTTTTGAACCTTAACCGGGATTTTAAAAATAATACGGCGCCCGCTCATGCGCCGCTGAAAAAACACTTGCATTTTCAGAGCCTGTTGTGTTAGAATAGTGTTTGCTGTGTAATTGTGTATAGAATATTTTTGCAGAGACTGCGCATAGATTTAGTCTCGTTATAATTGTTTCAAGGAGGTGCATGGCTGTGGCAAAATGTGAGATTTGCAATAAAGGGCAGCATTTCGGAATTCAGATAAGCCATTCACACAGAAGGACCAACAGAGCCTGGAAACCGAACATCAGGAAAATTAAAATGACGATAAACGGTGTCACAAAAAGAATGAACGTATGCGCAAATTGCCTGCGCTCGTCAAAAAAGACCGTTTAGTATTTTACTGTAAACCAATAATAACCGGAAAGTATTAACCCCCGATTTTGTTCCGGGGGTTTTTACGTTCATCGATTTCTAAAGCTTTATAAAGATGTTTTCGCCGCTCAACAAGTCCTGTTTAGTGAATGTTGAAAACCCTTCTAAGCAGGCCTCCGAGAAACCGAGGCATTTTTATCACAAATATTTTCATTAAGGGCACCCCCAGGATCCATTGTCGATAATATCAATATATTCCGGCAAGCCATAATGTGTGATAGCAACCGGAAGATATTATTTTATTTATCTTTTCGCAGCGGATGCTGATTTTTCAGGACGGGCCGTATATGTTTTTCAGTCTCGGTACGAGGATTCCCGCGAGAATGCCCGTCACAATCCCCGTAATAGCGCCCGATAAAATAAGAACAGGAAGATAAAAGAACACCGCATCAGTGCGGAGTACCACGTACGCGGCAAGTATCTGCCCTATATTGTGAAAAACCCCTCCGGCAGTGCTTGCGCCGACTATACCGTACCCTTTATCCCTGAGCCTCCAGATCAGGACCGCTGCCGAAAAACTTAATAACCCTCCCGCGAGGCTGAATATTACGCCGGAGAGACCCGCATACAGGAACGCCGTAAGGATAACCCTTATGACAAGAACAGCAAAAGCCGGAACCGGTCCGTAAATATAAAGCACAATTAATGATACCGTGTTCGAAAGCCCGAGTTTAATGCCGGGCAGTGCGAACGGTAGCGGGAACAGGCTTTCAATAAAATGAATGATAATTGCCGCCGATGTCATTACTGCAAGAAAAACCATTTGCTTTACTTTTTTATGATCCATCATTCCGAAACTCCGTCCAAATCTTTTGTTCCTGTGTTTCTAACTTCAACCGAAACCTTATTCGGAAGGCATATTATCGCCTGCCCGTCTTTTTCGGCAGGCCGCGTATTAACACATATCTGATCGCGGCAGTTGGCCTTTTGCATAATCGCCTTGCCGTCTTTAACAAGAACAACGTTAATGTTCCCCAGTTCGTCTTCGACGGTAATTGTCGTATCGGTGCCAATCGGGCCGGCATAAAACACTTCGCCGTCTTTATAAACTACCACTTCCCCGCCCGAATCTTTCTGCCGTATTCCGTTTGTCAGAAGCCACACCGCGGCAGCGAGCAGTACAGCCGCCGCAATTATAAATACATCGTTCTTTTTCATAAGCACCTTTATTATCGGTCTGACGCAAAAATGCCGCAGGCATCAGTCCATAGTACTAATTCTATCAAATTAACAATGCATTGTTCAAATACATAATGCTAAAACCCGCAATATTATGTTAAAATAACGGAAGGAAAACAGCTTACGTTTATATAACATAGCCTGCGGGAGTTTGCGTATGAAGAGAATATTCCTGTTTTTTTTATTAATATTGCCGATGCTTTTTCTAACATCCTGTATATTCCAGTACAGGAACAATGCTGTCAAAGAATCGCGTTTCATGCTCAATACCGTTATCGAGATAACGCTTTATGAGAAAGAAAAAGATGCCCGTGAGATATTCGACAAGTTATTTGGTGAAATACAAAAATATAATGATAAATACGACCGGCATATCCCGGGAAGTGAATTATCGGAAGTCAACAGTAATGCGGGAAAACCTGTAAAGGTTTCCGACGAAACAATTGAGATTGTCCGTTCGTCTTTTATATTCAGCGATATGTCGGAAGGCCTTTTTGACATAAGCATCGGACCGCTTGTTGATCTTTGGGATATAAACGGCAGCAATCCGCAGCTGCCCTCGGAAAGTGAAATTGAAAACGCGCTTGTAAAGATTGATTACAATAAAATAATAATCAATTCAGACGACAACACGCTTCTTCTGTCCGAACCGGGAATGTCCCTTGATTTGGGCTCCATCGCAAAAGGTTTTATTACGGACAGGCTTGTAGAATACCTGTCGCAGACAAAAATACGCAGCGCCATGCTTAACCTCGGTGGAAACCTGTACCTTCACGGAAGCAAACCGGACGGATCACTGTGGCAAATCGGAATCCGCAATCCATACGGCACAAAAGGGGATCACGTCGGTATAGTCCAGGTTAAAGATACGTCGGTCGTGACATCAGGGATATATGAAAGGTATTTTGAAATAGATAACAAGCGTTACCACCACATTCTGAATCCGAGAACCGGCTATCCCGAAGACAATAATCTCGCTTCTGTATCAATAATCTGCCCGTCGTCGATAATGGCCGACGGGTTATCTACAACGGTTTTCCTTTTAGGTATTGAAAAGGGAATGGAGCTTGTTGAAAGCCTCGAGAATACCGAAGCGATTTTTGTAACAAAAGACAAAAAAGTTTACTTATCCTCAGGAATAAAAAACGGAAACATATCTTTCAGATTAACAAACAAGTCTTTTGAGGTTGAATAAATATGTCCGTCATCAGCTCAGGTGTTCGATGAGTATTTTTATTCCGATTCCTATCAGAATAACACCGCCGAGCCTGTCGAGGTATTTTCTGTAACGGGCATACTGCGCCATTTTGCAGCCGAGCAGAACGCCAAGCAGCGACAGGACAAACGTTATTACTCCGACATATACGGACGGCATCAATATATGGTATCCGAGAGCCGATATTCCGATACCGGCGGCAAACGCGTCGATGCTTGTCGCAAGCGCCAGCGCAAGCATCAGTTTCAGGCTTGTCAAATCGATCGGCGTACCGTTTTCATCCATTGACTCCTTCCACATCTTGCCTCCGATTAACGCAAGCAGGACAAACGCTATCCAATGATCGACAGGCTCAATGTACGCCCGGAAGGTAAAGCCTGTGAGCCAGCCGAGGGACAGCATTCCCCACTGAAAAAAGCCGAACAGAAACGCTGACTTTAAAGCGATCACATAACGCCTGTAAATAACACATAAGCCGCACGAAACAGAAACGGCAAAAGCATCCATAGCAAGGCCGACTGCTATCAGTACAATAGAAATAAAATCCATTAAGTTTCACCAGGTATTTTTATAATTATTTTTTCCCTCATTCTGTTCACTTTATCAAATAAACAGGTTCTTGAAAATACATATGATGCCAGGCTATGCAACTTGCATATTATTTTTCCAAAAATCCTGTTTTTGCCCGGCAGCGGAAAATAAAAAAGAAATGAAATTACGAAATCCTGTGCTTTCGTTTATAACTGTTTATAATCTCCATATACCTTTCATACACTTCATCGACAATGCTTTCCCAACTGCGGTAAATTGTAGCCTGCGCTTTTTCCCCAATATTCTTCAGTTCATCCCTTTTGCTCACAATTTCAACAATTCTCTTTGAATATGAAATAGAATCATTATCGGCCAGAAAACCATTAACATTATCAACTATTCCTTCGGCCGCATTGCTTTTCGCAATCACAAGCGAAGGCGTTCCGACAGCGGCGGCTTCCCGGACGACAATCGGAGCATTGTCGTAAACGGACGGGAAAAGAAACAGATCCGCCCTCGCAAATAGTGAACGCAGGTAATCCCTGTCAAGGATCTTGCCCAAAAAGAATACCCTGTCGTCAAGACCTAATCTCCGGACATATGATTCGAGTTCTTCTTTCGCGTATCCGTCGCCGACGAAAAACATTTTGTATTGAACCTGTTCTTTTATAAGATTGAGCGAATCAACAAGGAGCTTAATATTTTTCTGCCAGATATGCTGTCCAACGAACAGGAACACGAGATCGGAACTTGTGAGCCCAAGTTTTTTCTCGGTTTGCTGGACGAGTTCTCCGATGTTTTCGGGAATATCAAAATCGGTTCCGTTCGGCACCACTTCAATATGCCCCTTGTATCCATATTCGCGGAGCGTATCGGCGGCGCCCCTGCTCACCGTCCATACCTGATCCGTGCGGTTGAAAAAGTCTATCACCATTCTAGTACAAAGCTTTGCAAACGCGTCTATTTTAAGCACCTGTTTAAAATCGTCATAGAATTTCGAATGAAAAGTCGCGACAATCGGTATGTTCTTTTTTCTTGCTATCTGCAGCGCAATAACGCCCGACGTGAACGGGCAGTGCGCATGAACTATATCAAACGGGATATTCTTTATCGTTGTCCTGAAGTTGATATCCAAAAGATCAAGCCCGATCCTGTACGGTTCTCTCATTTTAAGAGGTATCGAATAATAACGGAGCACGGGGAACTCTTCCCTGTCGACATACCCGGGATAGGCGGGTGTGGCAACATAGCTTTCTCCGTATTTTTTATCGAGCCAGTATGCGTAATTTTTTACAACATTTGTTACGCCATCCATGACAGGAATAAATGAGTCGTTAAACTGTCCCGTTATCAACTTATTTCCCATTTTATCACTCCGAATGATGAATATCGCGTTAACGAGGACACCGGCAAAGCCGGGAACGGCAAGTCCGCCGATTCATCTGACACAGCGCGGCGGCGCTGCAGCAACCATATTGTAACATATTTATAATAAACATTCAAACGGCTTCCTTTATCTTCCGTTATTGTGCTAACATTACAGTAATACCGAAGAACAACCGTGAAATAAGTATAATATAACAAAGCCTTACCGCTCCGCTATAATGGCATCAAGCAGTGCCTCTCCGCTGTTCTCGACCTTAACGGCGCGCGTATTCAACAAGCCGCTTAATTCATCTAATGCCATATCATCGAGGAATATGCATGTTCCCGCCCTGAACATTGTTGAACAAAGCAGCAGCCTGTTCCCGAGCGGTTTTCCTTTCAGCTGGTTGTAAATGTCCTGCCCGGTTAACAATCCCGTTACTGTTACAGTATTGCCGAAAAATTCATTGATTATGGGATATACGTGAACTTTTATGCCGGGATAATAATTTTCGGCCTGTTTTGCGAGCATTGATATTATCCCGGATGAACTTGTTCCCGTCGCGATGCTTACGGTTCCTTCCGTATACGGTTTTTTACCGCCGTGCAGCGCGTCATTGAACTCCCGTATAAGCAGCGGCACCATACCAACCCCGTTTTCGAGCTGCGGAAAATCTTCATAATGCTCATACCCGGGTAGTTCAGTTCCGGTCATCAGGTACCATTCGTCCGCGAGGAACACAATACGGCTGCCTGTTCTTTTTTTTAATTTTTGCTGCCATTTTCCCACCTGGCTGATCACCGATAAAGCCGATTGCTCATCATACGGCCGTATATGCGCCAGATTATCCCGAAATCGAGTCAATCCGACAGGGACTACCGATACGCTTTTTAGGCTCGGTATTAATCCCGATAAGTCGTCCAGTGTTTTATCAAGTTCAATCCCGTCGTTTATTCCCCTGCACAGCACGATCTGCGCATTCAGCGAAATTCCTCCTTCGGCAAGGAACTTCATCTTTGAAAGAACATCACCCGCGTTTTTGTTACCCATCATATAAGTTCTCAGACCGGGGTTTGTGGTATGAACCGAAACATTGACCGGCGACAGCCTGTGCCGGACGATCCGGTTAAGTTCATCATAGTCCATATTCGTCATTGTGACATAATTACCGAAAAGAAATGAAAGCCTTACGTCATCATCCTTATAATACAAGGATTCACGCATGCCTTTGGGGAGCTGATCAATAAAACAGAAAATGCATTTATTCCTGCAGTGTCTTTCATCGTCCATCAAAGGATTTTCAAACATCAGGCCGATGTCTTCGTTTTCATCTTTTTCAATATCTACTCTTAAAATACTCCCGTCTTTTTTCTCCACTTCAACAAGAATATTCTCGCATGCCAAAAAAAGCCGATAGTCAAATATATCCTTTACAGCCTGCCCGTTTACCGACAGCAGTATATCACCAGGTTCGATACCGGCCTCATCGGCTATGCTTCCATCTATAACTTCCGATATTCTATAACGGCTCATCAGGATTCATTCTCCCATAAATAAATAATAGCAGCTACTGCTGCTATTATTTAAAATTTTCTTTCTTTACGCTTCCACTTTCAAAACTTCTTTACCTTTATAATAGCCGCATTCCTGGCACACCCTGTGCGGCAATTTCAATGCATGGCAATGGCTGCATTCAACCAACCCGGGAGCAGTCAGCTTATAATGTGTCCTTCTCTTGTCTCTTCTTTGCTTGGAAACTTTCCTTTTTGGTACCGCCATTTATTACACCTCCGTTCCGGACTGTTTTCCCGTATCATCGTCAATTAGTTCCTTTAAGACAACCAGTCTTGGATCTATCGGCTGCTCGTCTTCACAACCGCATCCCGTACCGGTAACGGGCTTCCCGCAGCGGGGACATACAATACCGCATTTATCGCCGCACCGGTGACTCATCGGTAAGTTAAGCACTATATTGTCCGATAAGATTTTATCAAGCTCAAGCCAGTTATCTTTATATACATACTGGTCGTCATCATGCTCTGTCTGTTCCTTAACCAAAACCTCATGAATGCCTACCTGCAGGTCCCTTATCATTTTGTTCCCGCAGATGTCGCATTGGGTCTCATACGTACAATAGGCTTTTCCGTCAAGCCGGAGCATCCCTTTAATATTGTTAAGTGAACCCTTAAAAACAACCGGACCCGTTACCGAAATCAACCCGTAAATATCTTTCATATTTTCAATTATACCGGCTTCATCTATTTCCATTTTTGAATCCGGAGTTTTGATTACCCTGGAAATATCTATTCGCATAACGTACCTCCGGCTCTGCCCCGTTCAACTCCAAAAAGCCAACAAACTACATTATAACCACTGCCCCTGCTTTTGTCAACGATACTATATTTTATTGATACAGCGGGAAACGCGCCGTCAGCCGTTTAACGGATTCAATCACAAAATCTTTGTTTGACGCGAAATCATCTATTGTCATTGAGATAAGTTTCGCGATTTCCCGCATTTCGTCCTCCTTCATTCCTCTCGTGGTGACAGCAGGAGTTCCGATTCTTATTCCGCTTGTAACAAACGGGCTTCTCGTATCAAAAGGAATCCCGTTTTTATTCACGGTTATAAGCACTTCATCGAGAAGGTGCTGGGCATCCTTTCCGGTTATATTCTTATTCGTAAGATCAACAAGCATCATATGGTTATCGGTCCCGCCCGAAACAATGTCAAAACCATAATCGATAAGACTTTCTGCAAGTGCTTTTGCGTTAGCGACAATCTGCTTCTGGTAATTGATGAAATCTTCGGTCAATGCCTCCTGCAAAGCAACAGCCTTCGCTGCAATGACATGCATGAGCGGGCCTCCCTGAATACCCGGGAATACAGCCTTATCTATATCCTTCGCGTATTTTTCCTTGCACAGGATCATTCCGCCCCTCGGGCCGCGAAGCGTTTTATGCGTCGTAGTAGTAACAAAATCCGCATACGGCACAGGGTTCATATGCAGCCCGGCAGCTACAAGACCGGCTATATGGGCCATGTCAACCATCAAATACGCGCCGGTTTCGTCGCAGATCTCCCTGAAAAGCCTGAAATCAATTTCCCTCGAATAAGCGCTTGCGCCCGCTATTATCATCTTGGGTCTGTGTTTCCGGGCGAGTTCCGCGAGCCCGTCATAATCTATATAACCGTCCTCTTTTCTGACACCGTATGGAATGGCATTATAGTATTTCCCTGACATGTTAATCGCCATACCGTGGCTTAAATGGCCGCCATGCGCAAGGTTCATGCCCATAAACGTATCACCCGGATTCATGACCGCAAAAAAAACAGCCATATTAGCCTGTGCGCCTGAATGGGGCTGGACATTCACGTGCTCCGCTCCGAACAGTTTTTTTGCACGCTCAATTGCAAGGCTTTCCACCACATCCACATATTCGCACCCGCCGTAATACCGTTTTCCGGGATAACCTTCGGCATATTTATTTGTAAGGGGAGTTGCCATTGCCTCCAGAACATTTTCACTCACGAAATTTTCCGAAGCTATAAGCTCAATTTTATTTCTCTGCCTGTTAATTTCATCATATATTGCTTTGGCCAACTGCGGATCAAACTTCTCGATATTGTAAAAACGCATATGGTATTCCTCCAATAGGGCATCGTGTATACGGTTTTTCCTGTACTTGAATCGTGTTCCGTAAGTTTACCTAAAAATTATACGTTTTATGACGTATTCTGTCAATCTTCATCATATTTTAATACTTCATTATCTTTTTCTATCCTTGTCCTTGACAAATACATCAAAACTATCAGCCTTTGTTTTATCAACAGCACAATAACCTCGATAAATGATATTATAAAAAGCGACAGCAATAAATTTGAACCCACCACAAGCATATCTGTAATCATATTAAGAAAAACTATGAAGAATATATTCTTTCCTATCACAAACCTGCTGCCTGCCGAAAGCTTCCACGACAGCGCGAAATTTCTGAATATCCCGACGCCCGTATCCAGCAGCGTAATTTCCTTAAATATGAATATGACCTCCACTATAAGCCACGCAAACGGAAGAAAAACAATAACGATGTACATTATCGGAAGTATTGCGATAACAAAGCTTATAAACATCAAAAAGAGCAAACCGAGAATGCCTACCCCAATATGGAACAAAATCTGAAAACCGATAAACCTCGGAAGAGCGGCGAGGAATTTTTTCATATAAACGGCAAAAGAAACCTCACGGGCTTCAAGATCAACAAGGTAAGCGCCGAGGTAAAAAAATGACAGAAGCATTGACAAAGCATATTGGCCTGCAGCAATTCCAAGCACTTTCAGCGTTGTTCCGACAAATTTCATATATTCGTCTGAAACCATGAATTTCATAAATGCGTCAATGTTTTCGGGCGCCGAATAGAAGTCGGAGTATGCCGTTAAGAACTGCTGATAATATATGTTCAATTCAACGATCAGCGGCTGAACCAAAACCCGTATGCCGAACAATACCGCCAAAAGCAGTATGAAAAGCACCTGGGGAACACCCTGAACTTTCAGTTCGTAAAACTTCATCATCTGCCTGAAGTAATATGTAAAATGTTTAATCCCTGCTTGCCGCTGCATATTTTCACATCATTCCTTTTATTTCTTTTATTTCCCGCTGACTCAGAAAACGCCACTGCCCGGACTTCAAACCATCCAGCGAAAGGCTGCCGATCTTAATCCTTTTAAGCGTAATTACCGGATGTCCCGCCGCTTCGCACATTTTCCGAACCTGCCTGTTCCTGCCCTCATGTATTGTTATTTCCAGTTTCGTCCTGTCTTTATACTGCTCAATTACCTTTACACGTGCCGGCGCCGTTATATAACCGTCTATTTCTATTCCCGACTCAAGGTTCCGGATCGTTTCTTCCGACGGGTGACCTTTTACGGTCGCTATATAAACCTTCAATATTTCATAACTCGGGTGAGTCATTTTATATGCGAGTTCACCGTCATTCGTCAAAAGCAGCAGACCGGAAGTATCATAATCAAGGCGCCCGACAGGATAAACCCTTTCATCAACATCCCGGATCAAATCCATAACGGTTCTTCTTCCCTGCGGGTCATGCACTGTTGTTACATATCCCTTCGGTTTATGAAGCATGATATATACCTTGTTTCTGTTAATAGTTACAGGCTTTCCGTTGAATTCAACCTTATCAGCCGCGGAAACAGTCGTTCCCAATTCCGTAACAACCTTACCGTTTACCTTTACCATCCCGCGGAGTATATACTCTTCAGCTTTCCTGCGGGATGCAACCCCGCAGTGCGCCAGGTATTTCTGAAGCCTGAATGTTTCCGTGTTCATCCCCTGCCTTAATCACGACAATGGTATTATTCTTCCCCGCCGTTTCGGACTTAATCGGCATTAATCAATATTTCTTTCAGTATCATCCACATTATAATATTACAGGTGCGAACCTGCAAGTAACCGGAGCTTTTTTGCAGAAGTTCCTTTCGCCTTATTCGGATAAAAGCGCGGAAGGAACCGCCGGGCAATTTTTTTCCGCCGCAGAATAAAAAAAGTGCCGTCTGCCCTGATATAACGTGTAGTTAGGAACAGGACAGACGGCACACTAATTAACTGAATCAAACGGCTTAGTACATTAGCTGATGTTACTGCATGCAGATTATTATTTTATTGCCGTTATGTGCCGTGATTTCGCTTAATATATCCTTGCTATCCGGTACTCGGTTTTATTTTTCTCATAACCTTCGTCCGGGTTATACGCTCTCATAATCGCATCGTATGTAGTATCAATTACTACCCATTCTCCGTCTATATAGACCTCGTTCCACGCATGGTAGCCGTCAACCTTATCCGTATAGCCTTTTACAAGTTTTGCCGGTATTCCCTGGCTTCTCAGCATCGAAGCAAACAAAGCCGAGTAATCATAGCATATGCCTTTTTTTGATTTTAGCGTTCCCTCTATATCGGGGACGTACCGGCTGTCAATATTGTTTATCTTTTCGTAGTCATATTCAATGTTTGATACAATGTACCGGTATATCGCTTCAACCTTATCTTTATCGCTTGTTAATCCTTCAACCAGTTCCCTCGCCAGAGTGACCGATTCCATTTTGCTGTCCCAGTTCACATTCTGTACCGATTGAAGAAAAACCATTATATCCGATTTTATTTCGGCACTGATATTTTTTGTGTAAATTACTCTATACTTTGTCCCGGATATGCTCTCCAGGAAACTGACTTTATAATTTCCGCTGCCGTTCTGCAAAGGGAAATACTCTATTCCGGGTCCGAAATAGTCATAATAATACTCTTCAGAATCCTTCGAAATCGCTACTTTATAGCGGGTATCCGCTTCTCCGTTATAGGATATACCTACAATGCCGTCATTAACTTTGCTGAGGTCAAGATAAACATCCGCAGCATCAGCAGTCATGGCATATACCGTGGTAAGAAGCAGGAGTACCGCTATTGAAGCGATAATTTTTTTCATATAAAAATCTCTCCCTTCGGTAGCCAGGCTGCCATTGCTTTCGCTTTAGGCCCTTTGGCTTTGCGCCGCCGCTTTTCAGCGGGTTTGCCTTTATCGGTGAAAAGATTTTCTTAGCATTCTCCCGATTCTACGGTATTAAGTTTTTGTGACTTTCAATCATTCTCCTTTCTTTAGCGTTTGCGAGGAAATAAAAAAACTCCCAATTTCGGTAGCCAGGCTGCCATAGCTTTACGCTTTAGGCCCTTTAGCTTTGCGTCCCCGCTTTTCAGCGGGTTTGCCATTATCGACTGAAAGTCGCAAATCTGAAAATCTTTATCTATATTTTTACAATATAATTATACCCACGTTTTACCGGTTGTCAACAAAAATTTTTACTAAAACGACAAATTTTTTAATATATCGGTCAAAACGGGAGACAGCAATACGCCGAGAGCGGCTGCTGTCTCCCACTCCGTTTATTTCTTAATGCAAATCCGTTCTTCCCGGTTTACTCTTTTTTTCTGCCGATACTCAGAATAAGATTCAGTATAATTCCGAATATCGCAGCGCCCGCTACGCACGGAACCTGTATTCCGAAGAAAGGAATATTGCCTCCGAAGGCATACTGTCCGCCGAGCCCGATAACCATAATCGTGGCAATAAGCGCAATATTTTTCGCGCTGAACAGGTCAACCTTTTTCTCAACCATAATAGCGATGCCCTGTGCTGCAATCGCCCCGAACAGGTATACCTCCAATCCTCCGATTACCGAAACGGGAATGGAATATATCGCGTTTATAAGAGGCGTAAAGCACGCAATTATCATTGCGATAACGGAAGCCGCGAGAAGAACCGAAACCGAGAAGACCCTCGTAATTGCCATCGCGCTGATATTCTCGCCGTAATTGGTTCCTGCGGGGCCCCCGATAAATGCCGATACAATATCGCCGATACCGTCGCCTATCAGGTTGAGACCCAATTTTTCAGCAATATTGTATTTCTTTTCGGATCCCTTTTTCCTGGCCAAATCATTTACATATATATCCAATTGATATACATGGGCTGTTGACTCCGGAATGGTTGCTATTGCTATCGGCATAATTGCCGCGACAGCCATCCAGGTAGGCTTAGGAAGCGTAAAAACAGGAAGCGCGAAAATTCCGCTGCCTGCGGATTCGGGCAGTACCTTGAATAGATTGATGCCTGTCGCAAGCTTGATGATATATGCGGTAATGCAGCCGACAATCGGTCCGAGTATCAATGGAAGCTGGCCTAAAAAGCCTTTCAGATACACTGAAAAAATTATAGTGGCAAGCAGTGTAACCAGGGAAATAATCCATGCCATATTTTTCGCAGTTGCTACCTGTGCTTCCGCGACAGATACGGTACCGGCCGTGTCTATGGCAATGGAGGCAGCATCGCTCAGGGCGGTACCCGCGAGCGTAAGTCCTATCACCATTGCAATGGGACCTGTAATCGTTGCCGGCAGAACCTTTTCTATCGATTCTTTGCCAAAACGGTTTACAATTAATCCTGCGAGAATGGACACGAAACCTGACATTACAATTCCGAACTGTGCCACTGCTATTTTTTCATTCAGTTCAGCTCCCGCGAGCGCTTCAGATGCCATTAACCCGACAATCGCAGCAATATACGAGAAGCTCGAGCCGTAATACAACGGGATTTGTTTACCCGTAATAAAAATGAAGCAGATCGTCGCAAGCCCGCTCGCAAAGATCGTTGTCGAGATGTGGAAGCCGGTGATTAGTGCGACAGCCACAGTTGCAGGAAACATAACGATAACCTGCTGAATGGCATAAAGAAGCAGTTTCCAGACTGGCGGCCGTTCATCTGGAAGATACCCGATTGCTGGATTCTTTTCCATAATACATCCTCCTTGGATTAAGAATAGAATTGATTTTGGGGAAGAATTTTGTCCTATACATACTCGTTTCGACAAAAAACAGCCTGTTATATTGTAACATAAATTTAATAAAAATCTATATTATTTTTCAGTATTTTTAATTTAAAAATTCTATTTCCCAGGAGGATCGTTCTTTCTTGCGGTTTTACAAGGCAAGCAAGCAATCGGCATCCCCGGTTCAATGCCGGTTATGCTTCCAGTATCAATCAGGCCGCCGCTTATTTTAATTAATATAATGCTTCCAGGCGTTTTCTTACTTCGGAAAGAAATTCCTGGGTATTTACTATCGTTTTATTCTCAAGTTCGGACAAGGCTGCAAGATCACCCGTCATAATACCGTCTTCAATCGTTGATATAGTTGCTTTTTCAAGATTATCCGCGTATTCGACGAGTTCTTTCAGACCGTCAAGCTCACCGCGTTTTCTAAAAGCGCCGCTCCAGGCAAATATGGTGGCCACCGAGTTAGTTGATGTGGGTTTTCCTTCAAGGTAACGGTAGTAATGTCTCTGGACCGTTCCATGGGCGGCTTCGTATTCATAATAACCTTCCGGCGATACAAGCACCGATGTCATCATCGCAAGGCTTCCGAAAGCGGTAGCAATCATATCGGACATGACATCCCCGTCATAATTCTTCAAAGCCCACACAAAACCTCCGGACGACCGTATTACCCTTGCAACAGCGTCATCAATAAGGGTGTAAAAATACTCAATACCGGCCTTTTCAAATTTTTCCCTGTATTCCTTCTCATATATCTCGGCGAATACATCCTTAAAATAATGATCATACGTTTTCGAAATCGTATCCTTCGTTGAAAACCACAAATCCATCTTTTGATCAAGAGCATAATTGAAGCACGATCTCGCGAAACTTTTTATTGACTGCTCGGTATTATGCATCGCCATTAAAATCCCCGGACCGTCAAACGTGTGGACATGCTTCCTTATTTCCTGCCCGTCATTTCCGGTAAAAACAAGTTCCGCCTGTCCGGGTCCTTCAGCATAAATTTCAGAGCCTTTATATACGTCGCCGTAAGCGTGACGGGCAATGCAGATAGGCTTCGTCCAGCTTCTTACGGCCGGTTTAATACCATTAACAAGTATAGGCGCACGGAAAACAGTTCCGTCCAGGATCGCCCTTATCGTAGCGTTAGGGCTTTTCCACATGCTTTTCAGGTTATATTCCTTGACTCTCTCCGCATTAGGCGTTATCGTCGCGCACTTTACTGCAACGCCGTATTTCTTTGTGGCTTCCGCCGCATCGATTGTAACCTGATCATTGGTTTCATCACGGTGTTTAAGCCCCAGATCGTAGTATTCCGTTTTTAAATCAACAAACGGATATATCAGTTCATCTTTAATAAACTTCCATATTACACGGGTCATTTCGTCCCCATCCATCTCAACCAGCGGGGTTTTCATCATAATCTTCTGCATAGTTTACTTTCCTCCAGACATGCTTTTTTTGATCCACGGAAGCTTTCCGCCTGCCAGCAAAATTTCCGCATCCATTGCTGAAAGGGAATGCTCCAGTTTGATATTTATCCTTTTTGTTTTATTGTGCAAAAACAAATCATGCGATAAATCGCCGATTTGTATTTCGATATCGTCATCCATGTCAATCGAATCATAATCGTCAGGATTTGAAAAAACAAGCGGTATTATTCCGAAATTGACCAGGTTGGCCATGTGTATCCGCGCAAACGATTTTGCGATTACGGCTTTTATACCGAGATACTTCGGAGCAAGCGCCGCATGTTCCCGGCTTGAACCCTGTCCGTAATTTTCTCCGCCGACAATAAACCCGCCGCCGTATGATTTTGCTCTTTCATAGAACCCGCTGTCTACCGCTTCGAAGACATGTTTCGATATCTCGGGGATATTGCTCCTTAAAGGCAGTATTTTTGCGCCTGCGGGCATAATATGATCCGTTGTTATATTGTCCCCGACTTTTATAATCACTTTCCCTGAAAGCACGTCTTCCGGCGGATCAAACTGCGGCAGCGGCTTAATATTCGGCCCCCTGACAATTTCAACTTTTTCAGCCTCTTCGGGAGGAAGAGGAGCCAGGATCATATTGTCGTTTACAATAAATTTATCCGGCATTTTTATATCCGGGAACTCACCCAATTCCCTCGGATCGGTGAGATATCCGGTAATTGCCGTCGCAGCGGCTGTTTCGGGACTGACAAGATATACTTCTGCATCGGCCGTTCCGCTTCTTCCCTTAAAGTTCCTGTTGAAAGTGCGCACGGATACCGCGCCGGAGCTTGGAGCACAGCCCATGCCGATGCATGGTCCGCATGTGTTTTCCATTATTCTCGCGCCCGCTCTTACTATGTCAAGATATTCACCGCTTCTGACAAGATGCTCGACCACCTGCCGAGAACCGGGGCTTATTGTAACATGCAGATTTTCTGCCACCGTTTTTCCCTTTAAAGTATTTGCTACAACCTTTAAATCCCTTAAAGAAGAATTAGTGCATGAACCGATTGCAACCTGATCCACTTTTATCTTTCCGACTTCACGAACCTTTTTAACGTTCCCCGGGCTGTGCGGAAGCGCAACCATCGGTTCGAGCGTTGATAAATCGATCTCTATAATTTCATCATACTGCGCATTATCGTCAGGAATAAGCTCAATCCAGTCACCGCCGCGGCCCTGTGCCTCAAGAAACGCCTTTGTAATCTCGTCGCTTGGGAATATGCTTGTAGTGCATCCGGTTTCGGTGCCCATATTCGCTATTGTCGCCCTGTCGGTTACACTTAATGTTTTCACCCCATCACCGAAATATTCAAGGACTTTTCCGACACCGCCCTTAACGTCAATGCGCCTTAAAACTTCAAGAATCACATCCTTCGCGGATACCCATGGCTGAAGCTTTCCTGTAAGCCTTACTCCTACAATTTTCGGATATTTTATCCTGAAAGGAGCGCCTGCCATGCTGCAAGCCACATCAAGGCCTCCCGCTCCCATCGCAAAACAGCCTATGCCTCCGGCCGTCGGGGTATGGCTGTCCGAACCGATAAGAGTATTGCCCGGTTTTGCAAAGCGTTCCAGAAACAACTGATGGCAAATACCGTTTCCCGGTCTTGAGAAATATATTCCGTAGCGTTGGGCCACAGACTGAAGATACCTGTGATCATCCGCATTCCTGAAATCGGTTTGGAGAGTATTGTGATCAACAAAGCTGACGCTTAGTTCGGTCTTTACCCTATCAATCCCTATGGCCTCAAACTGAAGGTATGCCATCGTTCCGGTCGCGTCCTGCGTCAGTGTGTTGTCAATGCGAATCGCGATTTCACTGCCAGGCTCTTTCTTTCCTTCAACCAAATGCTTATCAAGTATTTTTTCGGTTATCGTTCCGGACATCTGATCCACTCCTGTTTTTGTCACTTCATTTGTATCTCTAACTATACTACAGAAACAGCAAATTGATGTCAAGCAAAACAAACACTCAATAACAGCTAATCGAAACACTAAACCGGGACCCGCGGGAATTTTGTGCAAACACTGCTCATTAAACTATTGTACAATAGTTCTTCCGAGTAGCCCGCGATAATTATGCAAAAACACAGCGGGTGGTTCGGGTGTTTTCGGTAACGCAGGGCGACATGCTCCAACGCTCTGCTGCCTACAAGCAACTGTGGAGCGGGATAATGAGCGGCCCGGGATATGGAGACCTCTGTGTGAAAACAGTACAGGAAAGGAAGCGTGCTGTTCGTATGTGTTTTGTCGCACAAGGAAACGAAACG
>Ga0134100_1000612_pt1 | contig 40740 bp, 34 predicted proteins | sample 11_taG_2_FD_94444 | JGI IMG/M metagenome (GOLD analysis project Ga0134100, IMG submission 94444) | Switchgrass degrading microbial communities from high solid loading bioreactors in New Hampshire, USA - 11_42_5_180_A3 metaG | ecosystem: Engineered > Bioreactor > Semi-continuous > Anaerobic >...
AAACCGCATCTTCCGTACCTCCTGTAGCAACTGCGTCCGTCTCATTAGGCACCTCCTTCCATACCTAATGAAAACCGGACAAACCTCGTGCTACAAGTCCGGACAGTTTATTTGTTCGCTACAGGAGGTTGGTCATGGATTTGACTGCGGAATAGCCTTCTACTACACTTGTGGCGTATTGCCACAGGAGAAACAGCCATGAGCATTTCGATTCGAATCGACGACGCCCTGTACGAAGCCGCGAAGGTTCGCGCCAAGGCGGAGATGCGTTCGATTCCGCAACAAGTGGCTTACTGGGCCAAGGTGGGGCGCGCCGCGCTCGACAACCCAGATTTACCGGTTGAATTCGTGCGCGACACGCTGCTGGCGTTGGAAGAAGAGTCTGAGCCTTTCGCGTTGCCCGAAGCATGACCGTTACGCTGTACCAGCGCCCCGCGTTCAAGCGGGTCTACAAGAAACTGCACGCCAACCAGCGCGATGCGGTCCATGCGGCCATGCGTCAGCTCATCGCCAACCCACGGCTCGGCGAGGAAAAGAAAGGCGATCTAGCCGGAGTTTGGGTCTACAGGTTCGACTGCGTCAATCAGCTCTATCTGCTCGCCTACTCGTGGGATGAAACGACACGCACCTGGCTTGCCCTCGGTCCCCACGAGAACTTCTACCGCGACCTCAAGCGCTAACCTGGCCCTGGCGGGGCTAACAAGGGGACACCCACTTATTTCACCTACTTATTTCACGTAACACCGCATTTCCACGCCCCCACAAAACGCCTCCCCCTCGTTGACCCCCCCCACCCCCTTGCGGCGACATGAACGCCCGTCACGAGGCCAGCTACAAGCACCTCTTCTCCTCGCCCAAGGTGCTGCGCCATCTCATCGAAGGGTTTCTGCCCGCCGATCCCCTACGGCGAATTCGTCGAAATCCCGGCCTGAAAACCGAGCTTCACTTCGGCGGCCCCTGCTCCAGCTCGAGCCGCAGACGGGTGAGGACGCGGGTTTGCAGCAGGGCCATTTCTTCGGCGAGGATCTGCGGCAGGCGCCGCTCGATCCAGCGCAGCTGGGCTTCGGCGGCGGGTGCGATGGTAGCGGCAGGCGGCGGGTGCGAGGCGCTTTCGGCGGTTGGGTGATCGACGACTTCCGTGAGGAGCGGCAAGTCGTCGAGGGGAAGCGGCGGGGCGGAGGTGGAAGGGTCGTTGGTCTGGGTCATGGGGTCGGGGCCTTGCGGGGGATGGCCTGGACGTCGTGCCCTTCGGCGCGGTAACGGCGAAAACGTTCTCGCGCCGGGGCTTTGTCGTTCTCCTGCGGGCCGACGATCTCCAAAATCCATTCGCTGTTCTGATCCAATTCGGGATGGGAGCGGGCGAGCTGGATGAGAACGGGGCGCGGCGGGATGGGGGCTTCGGCCGTGAGAAGGACGATGGGGGTCTGCCCGGCGAGCGATGAGCCGGCGGGGACGTTGGGCAGGAAGGCGCCGGATTCCTGAGTCCATAGGCGATGGGCGAAGGTGGCGAGCGTCGCTTCGTCTTCCAGGCGCACGGCTATTTCTTGCCCGGCGCGGTAGGCGCGGGCGACGAGCTCGTAGGCGAGCGCGAGCGGCTCGGGCACGTCGTAGTAGAAGCGGACGTGCGCCATGGAAGGGGTCAGTCGGCGTGGCGCCGGGCGGCGGCCCGCTCGAGGAGGAATTCGACGAGCAGCGGCACGGGGCGGCCGGTGGCGCCTTTTTTCTCGCCGGAGCGCCAGGCGGTGCCGGCGATGTCGAGATGCGCCCAGGGGACGTCCTCGACGAAGCGGGCGAGGAAACACGCGGCGGTGATGGAGCCTGCAGCGCGGTCGGTGCTGACGTTGGCGACGTCGGCGAAGTTGCTCTTGAGCGCTTCCTGGTATTCCTCCCACAGCGGCAGCTGCCAGGCGGGGTCGGCGGCGCGTTCGCCGCTTTCGAGGAGCGCTTGGGCGAGGGTTTCGTCGTTGCTCATGAGGCCGGTGGCTTCCTTGCCGAGGGCGATGACGATGGCGCCGGTGAGCGTGGCCACGTCGATGAGGCACTCGGGGCGGTATTCGCGCTGGGCGTAGGTGAGGGCATCGCACAGGATGAGCCGCCCTTCGGCGTCGGTGTTGAGGATCTCCACCGTGCGTCCGGCGAGCGTGCGCACGACGTCGCCCGGGCGGGTGGCCGTGCCGCTGGGGAGATTCTCGGTGGCGGGGACGATGGCCACGACGTCGAGCGGGAGCTTGAGCCGGGCGACGGCTTCTAGGGTGCCGAGTACGGCGGCGGCGCCGCACATGTCGAATTTCATCTCGTCCATCTGGGCGGCTGGCTTGAGACAGATGCCGCCCGAATCGAAGGTGATGCCTTTGCCGATGAGGACGATGGGGCGGCGCTTGCCGCGTTTCTCGCCGCTGCCGCGGTATTCGGCCACGATGAACTTGGGCGGGGTCTTGCTGCCGGCGGCCACGGCGAGGAAGGCGCCCATGCCGAGGCGCTCCGCGTCTTCGCGCTCGAGCACTTGGACCTTGAGCTCGTACGCCTTGCCGAGTTCGAGTGCCGTTTCGGCGAGCTTGGCAGGGGTGCAGAGGTTGGGCGGGAGGTTGCCGAGCTCGCGGGCGCGCGCCATGCCGGCGGCGATCGCGCGGCCTTCTTCGAGGGCAGCGAGTTCCTTGGGAGAGAGGGGCGTGGACAGCGGCAGTTCGATGCGCTCGGCGCCACGCGGTTTCTTGCCGTTGTTGGTCTTGGTGGCCTCGTAGCGGTAGATGGCATCTTCCAGGGTGGCGGCGAGCCGGCGCAGGCGTTCGGTGAGGGTGGTTCCGGGCACTTCGATCTCGGCGAGCGCCACGACCGCCGTGCCGCCGGGGCCGTTGGCGAGCGCCGCGGCGGCCGCGCGTACCGCCTTCATCCAGGCGCGCCGGTCGAGCTTGGCGCGCGGCCCGAGCGAGACGACGTGCAGCCGTTCGGCTTCCAGCCCCGGGAGCGTGGTGTAGGTGTGCAGGCTGCCAGCCTTGTCGAGGTCGGTTTCCTCGTTTAGCAGCGCCGTGAGCTTGCCTTGGGTGAGCTTGTCGAGGTGCTTGGCGAGGGGCGTGGGCTCGTCGGCGAAGACGGGGAGCACGAAGGAGGTGGCAGGGATTTTTTCGGGGGGTTGGACGTTTATGGTAAATTCCACGGGCTCATTCCTCACAGTCGGTCCGATGATCTTTCGTCGAAGCATTTTAGCCGAGATCGTACAGAACGCGGCGATGACGGCCTTCGGGTTGCTCGCGGTGGCTCTGACCGTGCTCGTGGTGCGGCTGGTGGGAGAAGCTGCCACGGGCGACATTCCGGCGGATTTGGTGTGGACTTTTCTCGGGCTGAGTACGATCGGGCAGTTGCCGATGGTGCTGGTGCTGGGCGGCTTTGCCGGGGTGCTGTTGACCATCCAGCGTCTGGCGCGCGATTCGGAGTGGGTGGTGTGGCGCGCGTCCGGCATGGCGCGGTGGCGTTTCTATGACCCCTTGATGGCGTTCGCATTTTCCCTGGCGGCGGGAGTGCTGTGGCTCACCTTGTGGGTGTCGCCTTGGGCGGAGCGACAGAAGGCGGAGCTGGAAGCGAGCGCGGCGGCGCGCGACGAGACGCAGAGCGTGGCGCCGGGCGTTTTTCGCGAGTCGGGCGACGGGCGGCGGGTGTTTTTCGTGACGCCGGGGAAAGATGGAACGCAGCAGGTGTTTGCCCGCTTGCAGCGCGAGGGGAGGACGACGGTGGTGCTGGCGGCCGATGCCGAGCTCTTCCAGCGAGAAGGGGCGCAGTGGGTGCGCCTGCGCGATGGCCGGCGCTATGATGAAGGGGATGCACCGCTCGCCTTTCGCGTGGAACGGTTCGCGTGGCAGGAGCTGCGCTTGCGCGCGAGCTCGAGCGAGGTGCCGAAGTTCAAAATGAAGGCGGCGCCTTTGGCGCAGTTGTTGCTTGCAGCGGGACGAGTGGAGCGGGCCGAGCTCGCCCGCCGTCTGGGTTTGCCGCTGGCCGCGGTGCTGCTCGTGCTGATGGCCCTGCCTTTGGGAGAGGCGGGGCCGCGCACGAGCAAGGGCTATGCCTTGGTGCTGGCGGTACTGATCTTCGTGGCCTATACCAATTTTATCAGCGTGAGCTATGGGTGGATCGCGCGGGGACGGCTCGGGTTCTGGGAGGGTTTGGCCTTGCCGCACGCTATGGCTTTGCTGGCCTGGATCGGCCTGATGCGCTGGAGGAGCCGACGCGGATGAGGGTGCTGAGGCGATGGATCGTGACGGAGGTGCTGCGGGGGACGGCAGTGGTGACGGCCGTGTTCGCGGCGTTGTTCTTGTTTTTCGATTTCGTGGATCAGCTGGAGGACATCGGGCGCGGTGCCTATGGACTGAAGGAGGCGCTGTTCTACGTGGCGTTGCGCCTGCCTTCGCGGCTCTACGAGCTGTTGCCCATCGCGCTCTTGGTAGGGGCGCTGGGGGCGCTGGCACAGATGGCGCGGCACTCGGAGCTGGCGGTGCTGCGCGCTTCGGGCCTGTCGGTGACGGGTCTGTGGCGTATCCTCGCGTGGGCGGCAGCGGTGCTGGCCGTGCTCATCTTTGCCGTGGGGGAGTGGCTGGTGCCGCCGGCAGAGCAGATGGCGCGCATGTTTCGCGGGCAGGCGATGGGGGAGAGCGACATTTCCACGGGCGATCTGCGCTCGGGGGTGTGGATTCGCGAGGGGAACGATTTCATCAACGTGCGCCGCTTTAGCAGCGACGGTCAATTGCGCGAGCTCGAGATCTACCGCTTCGGGTCCGACCAGACGCTGACGGCGATCGACCGGGTAGCGGCGGCGCAATTCGATGCGGCGCGTGAGACGTGGCGCCTGAAGGAGGTGCAGCGGCGGCGTTTCACTGCCGAGCGGATCGTGGCCGAGGCGGTGCCAGAGCTCGAGTGGCGGACGGAGCTCACGCCAGAGGTGCTGGCGGTGCTGATGGTGGAGCCGTACCGGATGACGATCCGGGCGCTCTCTACCTTCAGCCAGCACTTGATGCGCAACGGGCAGAACGCGGACCGCTACCTGCTGGCGCTGGGGCGCAAACTGGTCTATCCGTTTACGGCCTTCGTGATGGTGACCCTGGCGCTACCCTTTGCCCTGGGGCATGCGCGCGGCGCGCCCATCGGTTTCAAGGTGTTTTTGGGGACGCTGCTGGGAGTGGCCTTCCATCTGCTCAATTCGCTCTCGGGCAGCCTGGGCGTGCTCGCCGGCTGGTCGCCCTGGCTGGCAGCGGCGCTGCCGGGAATGGCCTTCATGGCGTTGGCGCTCCTGATGATGCGCTGGGTGGAGCGGCGCTGAGGGGGAGCGGGGAAAAAGAAAAGGCCCGCGAGGGCCTTTTCTTTGGGGAAGAGCCGGGGCAGGGTTATTGCGCCGCGCTTTCCTGGGTTTTGCGCACGATCTTTTCCTTGATGCGAGCGGATTTGCCGCTGCGCTCGCGCAGGTAGTAGAGCTTGGCGCGGCGCACGTCGCCGCGGCGCACGACCTGGATCGAGGCCACCAGAGGCGAGTAGAGCTGGAACGTGCGCTCCACGCCCACGCCGGAGGAGATCTTGCGCACGATGAAGGAGGAGTTGAGACCGCGGTTGCGGCGGGCGATGACCACGCCTTCGAAGGTCTGCAGCCGCTCGCGGTTGCCTTCTTTCACCTTGACCTGCACGGCGACCGTGTCGCCGGCGCGGAAGTCGGGGATGGATTTGTCGGCGGTGAGCCGGGCGATCTCTTCGCGTTCGATCTGTTCGATCAGGTTCATCAGGAGCTCCTGGTAGCAAAAACGCCCCTTCGCGGGGCTGGTGGCGCGCAGAGCAGCCCGGTCAGGCTGGTGCGTCGCGGCTTTCTTCCTGCTCGAGTTCTTCGAGCAGGCGCGATTCTAGCACGGAAAGAGGACGGGAGGCGAGGAGGTCCGGTCGCAGCATCCGGGTTCGCCGTAGTTGCTCTTTGAGGCGCCAGCGTGCGATCGCTTCGTGATCGCCCGACAGGAGCACGGGCGGCACCGCCCGGCCTTCGAAGACTTCGGGGCGGGTATAGTGGGGGTGATCGAGCAGGCCGCCGACGTAGGAGTCGGCTTCGGCCGACTGGGCGTCGCCCAGCGCGCCGGGAAGTTGCCGGATCACGGCGTCGAGCACGACCATGGCGGCGAGCTCGCCGCCGGTGAGGACGAAGTCGCCGAGGGAGAGTTCCTCATCGACTTCGGCCTCGATCACGCGCTGGTCGATGCCTTCGTAGCGGCCACACAGCAGGATGAAGGCCGGCCGCGCGGCGAGCCGCATCACTTCGCCGTGATCGAGCCGCCTGCCTTGCGGGGAGAGGTAGATGACGGGGCCGGAAGAGCCGGTGGCGCGACGTTGCTGCTCGCGGGCATGGCGCAGGGCGGCGGTGAGCGGTTCGGGCCGCATGAGCATGCCGGGGCCGCCGCCGTAGGGGCGGTCATCGACGCGCCGGTGGGGGTCGTGGGTGAAGTCGCGCGGGTCGTGCAGCGCGAGTTCGTAGAGGCCGCGCTCGCGGGCGCGACGGGTGACGCCGTGCTCGGTCAGCGCAGCGAACATGGCGGGGAAGATCGTGACGACGTCGTAGCGGCGCATCGGCTACCAGTCGGGATCCCAGTCGACGGTGATGCGGTGCTGCGGTAGATCCACGTCGAGCACGTAGGCGCGCACGAAGGGGATGAGGTGGGTGCGATCGCGCGCGTCGTCGCGCACCGAGAGGACGTCGTTCGCGCCGGTGGTGATGAGTTCGGCGACGCGGCCCAGCGGCGCGCCGCCTGTCGTATACACCTCGACACCGATCAAATCGCCCCAGTAGTATTCGTCTTCTTCGGGCTCGGGCAGCGCTTCGCGCGGCGCGCCGACGTACCAGCCTTGGTAAGATTCAGCGGCGCTGCGATCGTCGACCTCGTAGAATTTGACGATGAGGCCGCGGCCGTGTTGGCGCAGCTCGGCGAGCGTCAAGGTCTGCCAGGATTCGAGGGGGGCGTCGGGCGCGGGCGCGACCCACCAGCGGGGCATTTCGGCCCAGGAGCCGGGGTCGTCGCCGTATGCGTGGAGCTTGAACCAGCCTTTGATGCCGAACGGGGCGACGAGGCGCCCCAGCACGACGATGGCCATGAACGCGGGATTCAGGCGGCGGCGCTTTGGCGTGCTTGCTTCACGAGGCGGAGCACGGTGGGCGAGAGCTGGGCGCCCTGGTTGGTCCAGTAGTCGAGGCGGCCAAAATCGATGGACAGGCCTTTTTCGTTGCCGGAGGCGAGCGGGTTGTAGTAGCCGACGCGCTCGATGAAGCGACCGTCGCGGCGGTTGCGCGAGTCGGTGACCACGAGGCTGTAGAAGGGGCGCTTCTTGGCGCCGCCACGGGCGAGACGGATGACGACCATGCGTGTTCCTCGATGTGCGATAGTGACCGAAAACCGCGGATTATACGGGCTTCAGCAAAAGGAATCAATGCTGCGACGGAACGAGGCGGCGCAGGCGCTCGGGCGCGGCGTATTCGATCACGGTCCGGCCGCGCTCGTCGCGCAGCACGTGGATGCCGCGCTCGGGATAGAGATAGTGGCGGGTGCCGTCTTCCTCGTCTTTCCATTCGTAGGTCGGCGGGCCGAAGCGCTCACGGATGACGGCTTCGTCGAGGCTTGCCTTGGGAAGGAAGGTGACCAGGGTGAGCGTGAGACCGGAAAAAGGTGCGAGCTCGGAATCTTTGAGTTCGACTTTGCGCGCTCCGCCCGCCGTGGGCGCCTTTTTGCCCCGCCGGGCGAATTCGCGTTCGAGGAGCGCGGGCTCGCCTTCGAAGCGCAGGATGAGCTTGCCTTCGATGTAGCCGGCGGTGAAATCGGGATCGTAGGCTTCGAGCACGTGCGCGCTTCCTTTCCGCTCGAGGATCGCCCATTGCCCGTCTTCCCCTAGCTGGCGGCGGGCGTCGGCGACGGTATTGCCTGCCAGCGTGAGGCCGAAGACGACGGGGCGGCCGCGCGTATCGAGCGCGACGCGCCAGGGCAGGGGCGGCTCGGGGGCGGCGGTCTGCGGGGAAGGCGGGGGATGCCACAGAAATCGCAGGGAGGGTGCGAGGATGATGCCCAGCAGCGTCAAACCCAGGATCCAGTAGAGTTGACGCAGACGAATCTTTTTCCTGGCCATGGGGGTTAGCGCAGCTCCGATTCGATCTCGGCGAAGGTTTGGGCCCGCGGATCGATGGCGATCTCCATGCCGAGTTGGCGGGCGATCTGGGTTGCGGAGAAGATGCCGCGAATACTGACGCGGCCATCGCGCTGTTCGGCCACGAGTAGATGGTGGCGTCCGCATTCCTGCAGGGTGGCGACGACGTTGCCGACCTTGGCGTGCACGACTTCGTCGAAGAGTACGGTGTCGACCCGCGCAAAGGGGGTCATGACGTGCCGCACCAGCACTTCTTCGCGCTTGAGGTGGTTTTCGTGGGCGAAACGCAGGGGTTTTTCGCCGAGGATGTCGTTGGCGGTGAGGATGCCCAGCAGGGTGCCCGCCGGGTCGAGCACCAGCAGCAGACGCACGCCGCGGCGGATCATGCGCGCTTCGGCCGCGACGAGCGATTCGTCGGGGCGGGCGGTGACGGGGTGCACCCGCTCGAGGTCGGTCATCACCTCGATCGCGGGGGAGTCGAGCGTGACCTGGCGTGCGGCGCCCTCGTCCGGCGCGTCGATCGTGGTGCCGGGCGTGAGATGGAACCGGTGCAGGGGTTTCCACGATGAAAGCATTATTTTCTCCTCCGTCCCCGAATGTTTCCTCTGCATCATAGACGATGCGGCTGCGGAAAGGAAGGGTGCGGCGGGCGGTATAATCGGGGTTTTCCGCAAAGGGTCGACGGTCATCCAATGAGCGAAATCGTCTCGTTCGCAGGGGGCGCCGCCTGGTCGGCGCCGCGGTTGCAGCGTCTGGCGCGGCGTGTGGCCGCGGTGATCGGCCGGGAGGCGGCGCTGTCGGCGCAACAGTGGTTCTGGGCCGAGTGCGAGGCACCGCTCGACGCGCTTGCCCGCGGGCGTCTCATGGAGCTGCTGGCGGCGCAGCCGGCCCCGGCGCAGGCGCCGACGGACGCGCTCGTGGTGCTGCCGCGCTTCGGCACCATCTCGCCGTGGTCTTCCAAGGCGACCGACATCGTGCGCCAGTGCGGGCTTTCTGCGGTGCGTCGGGTGGAGCGCGGCATCGTCTATCGACTGGAAGGATTCGGGCGACTTTCCGCGGCGCAGCGCACGGCGGTGGCGGCCCTGCTGCACGACCGCATGACGGAGGCGGTGGTCTACGACCCGGCCGAGGGGGCGAGGCTCTTCGCGCATTTTCCGCCCAAACCGCTCGAGATGGTGCCGCTTTTGCGTGAAGGGCGCGCAGCGCTAGAGGCGGCGAACGCTGCCATGGGTCTGGCGCTTTCCGACGACGAGGTCGACTATCTGCTCGAAGCCTACCGGCACATGCAGCGCGATCCGACCGACGTCGAGCTCATGATGTTCGCCCAGGCCAATTCCGAGCACTGCCGGCACAAGATCTTCAACGCGCGCTGGATCATCGACGGGCAGGAGCAGGAGAAGTCACTCTTCCAGTGGATTCGCGACACGCACGCGGCGCACCCCGAAGGCACCATCGTGGCCTATGCCGACAACGCGGCGGTGTTCGAGGGGCGCGAGTGCGAAGTGCTGCATCCCGACGCCGACGGCGTGTGGCGCGCCCACCGCGAGCGCATGCATTTCCTCGGCAAGGTGGAGACGCACAACCATCCCACGGCGATCTCGCCTTTCCCGGGGGCGGCTACGGGCGCGGGCGGCGAGATCCGCGACGAGGGGGCCACCGGCCGCGGCGCCAGGCCCAAGGCGGGGCTTGCCGGGTTCACGGTCTCCAACCTGCACCTGCCCGACTTCGAGCAACCCTGGGAGCGCGCTCATGGGCGCCCCGGGCGCATCGCTTCGCCCCTGGACATCATGATCGAGGGGCCGATCGGGGCGGCGGCGTTCAACAACGAGTTCGGCCGTCCCAATCTGGCCGGGTACTTCCGCACCTTCGAGCTCGAGGTCGACGGCGAGGTGCGCGGCTACCACAAGCCCATCATGATCGCGGGCGGCGTAGGGGCGATCCAGGCGCGGCAGGCGAAGAAAGTCGGCTTCGCGCCGGGCACGCTGCTCATCCAGCTCGGCGGGCCGGGGATGCTGATCGGCCTGGGGGGAGGGGCGGCTTCTTCGGTGAGCGCGGGCACGAACGAGGCCGAGCTCGACTTCGCCTCGGTGCAGCGCGGCAATCCGGAGATGCAGCGCCGCTGCCAGGAGGTGATCGATCGCTGCTGGCAGCTCGGCGCCGACAATCCCATCCTCTCCATCCACGACGTGGGCGCCGGGGGGCTGTCGAACGCGCTGCCCGAGCTGGTCGACGGGGCGGGGCTGGGGGCGCATATCGAGCTGCGCGAGATCCCGATCGAGGAGCCGGGCATGAGCCCGCGCGAGATCTGGTGCAACGAGGCGCAGGAGCGCTACGTGCTGGCCGTGGCGCCGCAGCAGCTCGAGCGCTTCGCCGCCATTTGCGCGCGCGAACGCTGTCCCTTCGCAGTGATGGGCGAGGCGAGCGAGGACGGCATGCTCATCGTGCACGACCGGCTCTTCGGCAACGATCCGGTGCACATGGAAATGGAGACGCTCCTTGGCAAGCCGCCGAAGATGGTGCGCAGCGTCTCGCGCCGGGCGATCCACCTTCCGCCCTTCGATCTCACGCCGATCGCGCTCGAGGAGGCGGTCGAGCGGGTGCTGGCACTACCGACGGTGGCGAGCAAGAAGTTTCTCATCACGATCGGGGATCGCACCGTCGGTGGCTTGACGGCGCGCGACCAGCTGGTGGGGCGCTGGCAGGTGCCGGTGGCCGACGTGGCGGTCACTTCGGCCGATTTCACCGGATACGCGGGCGAGGCCTTCGCCATGGGCGAGCGCACGCCGCTTGCCTGCGTCGATCCGGTCGCTTCGGGGCGCATGGCGGTGGGCGAGGCGATCACCAACCTCGCCGCGGCCGACGTGGCCGAACTCACGCGGGTGAAACTCTCGGCCAACTGGATGGCGGCGGCGGGGCACCGCGGCGAGGATGCGCGGCTCTACGACACGGTCGCGGCCGTGAGCCGTTTCTGCCAGGCGGCGGGGCTGGCGATTCCGGTAGGCAAGGATTCGCTCTCCATGAAGACGGCCTGGCGCGAGGCCGACGGCAGCGAGCGTGCGGTGGTCTCGCCGGTGTCGCTCATCGTCACGGCCTTCGCCTCGGTCGAGGACGTGCGCCGCACGCTCACGCCGCAGCTCGTGCGCGAGGGCGTGCGCGAGACGGAACTGGTGCTGATCGACCTGGGCGAAGGGAAAAACCGCCTGGGAGGCTCGGCGCTCGCCCAGGTGTATGCCTCGGTGGGAGAGCAGGCGCCCGACGTGCGCCCCGAGGCGCTGGCGGGGTTCTGGCGCGCGCTGCGCTCACTACGCTCGCGCGGCCTGGTGCTCGCTTACCACGACCGCTCCGACGGCGGTTTGCTCGCCTGCGCCGCCGAGATGATGTTCGCCTCGGGCTGCGGCCTTTCGCTGCAGCTCGACACGGTGGCGATCGCGGGCGCTTGCCTGGACGTGGATTCGACCAAGCGATCCGACACCGTGCTGGGACGGCGCAACGACGCGGTGCTCTCGGCCCTCTTTGCCGAGGAGCTGGGAGCGCTCATCCAGATCGAGCGCGACCGGCGCGAGGAGGTGCGCGAGATCCTGCGCGCGCACGGTGTGGCACATCATTTCGTGGGCACGCCCAATGATCGCGACGAGCTGCGGATCTGGCACGGCGGACAGCTCCTCTACGCCGCCCCGCGCACGGCGCTGTGGCAGCGCTGGAGCGAAGTGAGTCGGCGCATCGCGCGCTTGCGCGATGACGAAACCTGCGCCGAGGAGGAATTCGCCGCCTTGGCCGATGCGGCCGACCCGGGCCTTTCCTGCACCCTCACCTTCGAGGTGGGCAAGGCGCCGATGGTGGCAAGCGGAGTGCGCCCGCGCGTGGCCATCCTGCGCGAGCAGGGGGTCAACAGTCACGCGGAAATGGCCGCGGCGTTTTCCCGCGCCGGGTTCGAGGCCGTCGACGTCCCTATGACCGATCTCATCGCCGGCCGGCGCCGGCTCGACGAATTCAAGGGGATCGCCGCCTGTGGCGGGTTTTCCTACGGCGACGTGCTGGGGGCCGGAGCCGGCTGGGCCAAGGCCATCCTGTACCACGAGGCGCTGCGGGCGCAGTTCGCGGCCTTCTTTGCGCGCGACGACAGCTTCGCGCTAGGGGTGTGCAACGGCTGCCAGATGATGGCGCAGCTCGCCCCGATCATCCCGGGGGCGGAGCACTGGCCGAGGTTCGTCCGCAACCGCAGCGAGCAGTTCGAAGCGCGCTTCGTGATGGTGGAGGTGATGGAGAGTCCCTCGATCTTCTTCGCAGACATGGCCGGCAGCCGCCTGCCCATCGTCGTGAGCCACGGCGAGGGGCGCACGGAGTTCGCCTCGCCCGAGCAGGCGCAGCGGGCGATTGCGACGCTGCGCTACGTGGATCACCGCGGCGCGCCCACCGAGCGCTATCCGTTCAACCCGAACGGCTCGGCCGGAGGCTCCACGGGCTTTACCACGCCCGACGGACGCTTCACCATCCTCATGCCGCATCCGGAGCGCTCCTTCCGCACCGTGCAGTGGTCCTGGGCGCCGGCCGGCCTGGGCGAGGAGGCGCCGTGGTTCCAGCTCTTCCTCAATGCCAGGCGCTGGGTGGGTTGAAAAAGCCGCAAACGGTCGAATATCTTGTAAAAACACCCTCGATGGTGATATATTCTGTCATCTCGTCCGGGCAGACTTGCTAAGTTGTCCGGATTTCCGGTTGGTAAGCAAACGGAAATGGGCTCTTCTGGCCCATTTTTTTTTCTCGGGTGAAACATGGTGGATCTGGAAGCCTTGGTCGAGCAGGTGGTCTCAGGCATGGGGTTCGAGCTCGTCGATTTCGAAGTCTCGCCCCGGGCGCGCATCCTGCGCGTGTTCATCGACATCGAACGCGGTGTCACCGTCGACGACTGCGCCACGGTGAGCGATCAGCTGCAGCGTGTCTTCGAAGTCGAGGACATCGACTACGACCGGCTGGAGGTCTCCTCGCCGGGGCTCGACCGGGTGCTGAAGAAACCGCGCGATTTCGCCCGTTTCGTCGGTTCTCAGGTCCAGCTCAAGCTGCGCGAACCCTGGCAGGGGCGCAAGAACCTGAAAGCGGAGCTGCTGGGCATCGAAGCGGATCGGGTGCGCGTGGCGAGCGAGCTGGGAGAGCATGAATTCGCGCTGGCGGAGATCGATCGGGCCCGCCTCGTTCCTCAATTCGATGGCTTTGGAGGTAAGAAGCAATGAGTCGCGAACTGCTGTTGCTGGTCGATGCGCTGGCCCATGAAAAGAACGTCTCCAAGGACGTGGTCTTCGCCGCCCTGGAAGCGGCGCTCGCCTCTGCCACCAAGAAGCATCTGCATGAAGACGCCGACGTGCGCGTGGAGATCGACCGCTCCACCGGCACCTATCGCGCCTGGCGGCGTTGGCTGGTGCTGCCCGATGCCGAGGTGACCAACGACGAGCGCGAGATGGGGCTCATCGACGCGCGCGAGCTCGATCCGGACATCCGCGTGGGGGACTACCTCGAAGAAGAGATTCCGGTGCAGGATCTCGGGCGGATCGGGGCGCAGACGGCCAAGCAGATCGTGCTGCAGAAGATCCGCGACGCCGAGCGCGAGCAGATCCTCGAAGAATTCCTCTCGCGCAACGAAACGCTCGTCTCCGGTACCATCAAGCGCATGGAGCGCGGCAACGCCATCGTCGAGATCGGCCGGCTGGAAGCGCTCCTGCCGCGCGAGCAGATGATCCCGCGCGAGGCGCTGCGCGTCGGTGACCGCATCAAGGCGGTGGTCATCCGGGTCGACCGCAGCGGCCGTGGGCCCCAGCTGATCCTCTCGCGCACCTCGCCCGAGCTGGTCGTCAAGCTCTTCGAGCTGGAAGTCCCCGAGATCGAGGAGGGGCTCATCGAGATCAAGGGCTGTGCCCGCGATCCCGGCCTGCGCTCCAAGATCGCCGTGCATTCCAAGGATCCGCGGCTCGATCCGGTGGGCACCTGCGTGGGCATGCGTGGCTCGCGCGTGATGGCGGTCAGAAACGAGATCGCCCAGGAGCAGATCGACATCATCGTCTGGTCGCCCGACCCGGCGCAGTACGTGATCGCCGCGCTGCAGCCGGCCGAGGTGCTCTCCATCGTGGTCGATGAAGAAAAGCACGCCATGGACGTGGTGGTCGACGAGGCCAATCTGGCGATCGCCATCGGCCGCGGCGGGCAGAACGTGCGGCTCGCCTCCGAGCTCACCGGCTGGATCATCAACCTGATGAGCCAGGCCGAGTCGCAGCAGAAACAGGAGGAAGAACGCCAGGCTCTGCGTGCGCTCTTCATGGAGAAACTCGACGTGGACGAGGAGCTGGCCGATCTCTTGATCGACGAGGGTTTCTCTTCGCTCGAGGAGATCGCCTACGTGCCGCTCTCCGAGATGCTGGCCATCGAGGGGCTGGACGAGGAGACGGTGCAGGCGCTGCGCGAACGCGCGCGCACGGCGCTGCTCAGCGAGGCGATCGCCATCGAGGAAGCGCTCGAAAAAGTGGAACCGGGGCTCTTGGCGCTGGAGGGAATGGACAAGGATCTGGCCGTGAAGCTCGCCCGACAGGGCATCACTCGGCTCGACGATCTGGCGGAACTGGCGACCGACGAGCTCGCCGAATTGACCGGCATCGACCATGAGCGCGCCGCCGATCTGATCACCAAGGCGCGCGCACATTGGTTCGAGTAAGGGGGTAGTAGGATGGAAGCAAAAAACGTCAAGGAATTCGCCGACGAGCTCAGGCTCGACGTGCAACGCCTGCTCGACCAGTTTCGGCAGGCGGGAGTGGAGAAGAATGGTGCCGAGGATCCCGTCACGGCCAGGGACAAGGCGCAGCTGCTCGCCTTTCTCAAGCGCCAGCACGGCGAGAACACCGGCGGCAAGATCACGCTTACGCGCAAGGAAACCACCGCCCTGAAGGCCACCGACGCCCAAGGCCGGGCGCGCACGGTGCAGGTCGAGGTGCGCAAGAAGCGGGTGCTCGTCAATCGCGATGAAGTGCTGGCCAAGGCGAAGGAAGAGCAGGCCAAGGTCGAGGCGGCGCTGAAGGCGGCGCAGGCGGTGGAAACGGCGGCGCGTGCCACGACTCCTGTCGCCGAAGAGGCCGCTCCTGCCGTGCGAGCCGAGACCGCCCCCCAGGCCGAGACCGCGCCGATCTCCGTCGAAGCGCAACCCCTTCCCAGCGAGGCCGCTGCATCCGTCGCCGAAGAAAAGCCTTCGGCGGAGGAAACTCCCGCAGAGGTTGCCGAGCCAGTCGCGACCGAGGCGTCTGCCGTGGCGGCGCCGGCCGAAGTCGCAGCGCAAGCGCCGGCCGTCGCCGAGTCCCGCGCCGCCGGGCCTCAGCTGGCTCCTTCGGCGCCCAAGACGAAGCTCACGCGGACCGCGACCCCGGCGGCCTCCATTTTGTCGCCTGAAGAGCTCGCGCGCCGGGAAGCCGAAGCGAAGCGCCAGGCCGAACTGCGCGCCCGCCAGGAGGCCGACCTGCGTGCCAAGCGCGAGCGTGAGCTCGCCCGCCAGGCGCGTGCCCAGGCGCAGCTGCAAGAAGAAGCGGCGAAGGCCAGAGAAGCTGCCGAGGCGGCTGCCGCAGCGGCCGCACCCGCTCCCGCGGTGACCAAACCGGCTACCGAGGAACGTCCGACCCTGCACAAGGCGAAAGACAAAGAGAAAAAGGTCGAGAAGAAGGCCGATGAACGCGCGCCCAGCAAGCGCGGCGGGCTCAAGGTGCGGGCACTCGACGACGGCAGCGCCGGCTGGAAAGGCGGCGGCAAGGGAGGCAAGGCCGGAAGGCGTGCCGCCCGCGGTACCGAGTCGCACGCGCAGCAATTCCAGGCGCCGACCGAGCCGGTCGTGCGCGAGGTGCATGTGCCCGAGACCATCACCGTGGCCGAATTGGCGCACAAGATGGCGGTCAAGGCTACCGATCTCATCAAAACCATGATGAAGATGGGCATCATGGCCACCATCAACCAGGTCATCGACCAGGAAACGGCCATGATCGTGGTCGAAGAGATGGGGCACAAGGCCGTGCCTGCCCGCCTGGACGAGCCCGATGCCTTCCTTGAGGAAGTCGGCACGCAGCACTACGAAGAAAAACCGCGTCCGCCGGTGGTCACCGTCATGGGCCACGTCGACCACGGGAAAACGTCGCTGCTCGACTACATCCGCCGCACCAAGGTGGCGGCGGGCGAAGCGGGCGGCATCACGCAGCACATCGGGGCGTATCACGTGGAAACGCCGCGCGGCACCATCACCTTCCTCGACACGCCGGGCCACGAGGCCTTCACGGCCATGCGGGCACGGGGTGCGCAAGCCACCGACATCGTGGTGCTGGTGGTGGCGGCCGACGACGGGGTGATGCCGCAGACGCGCGAGGCGATCCATCACGCGCGCGCCGCCGGTGTGCCCATCATCGTGGCCGTCAACAAGATCGACAAGCCCGACGCCAACCCGGAACGGGTGCGGCAGGAACTGGTGGCCGAAGGGGTGATCCCCGAGGAATACGGCGGCGACACCATGTTCTACAACGTCTCGGCCAAGATGGGGCAGGGGATCGACGAGCTGCTCGAAGGCATCCTGCTGCAGGCCGAGGTGCTGGAGCTCAAGGCGCCGGTCGAAGGGCCGGCGAAAGGCATCGTGCTGGAGGCGCGCCTGGACAAAGGCCGCGGTCCGGTGGCGTCCGTCCTGGTGCAGAGCGGCACGCTGCGCAAGGGCGACGTCGTGCTCGTCGGCTCCACCTGGGGCCGGGTGCGGGCCATGCTCGACGAAACCGGCAAGCCGGTCGACTCGGCCGGTCCGTCGATGCCCGTTGAGATCCTTGGGCTGGAAGACGTGCCGCAGGCGGGCGAAGAGTTCGTCGTGCTGCCCGACGAGCGCAAGGCGCGCGAGATCGCCCTCTATCGCCAGGGCAAGTTCCGCGAGGTGAAGCTTGCCAAGCAGCAGGCGCTCAAGCTGGAGAATCTCTTCGAGCAGATGAGCGAGGGCGAGGTGAAGACGCTGCCCATCATCATCAAGGCCGACGTGCAGGGTTCGCTCGAAGCGCTCAAGCAGTCGCTGGAAAAACTCTCCACCGACGAGGTCAAGGTGCAGGTGATCCACGGTGCCGTGGGCGGAATCAGCGAGAGCGACGTGAACCTCGCACGCGCTTCCAACGCCATCATCATCGGCTTCAACGTGCGCAGCGACGCCAGCGCGCGTAAGCTCGCCGAGAGCTACGGCGTGGACATCCGTTACTACAACATCATCTACGATGCGGTCGACGAGATCAAGGCGGCCCTGAGCGGCATGCTCTCGCCCGAGCGCAAGGAAGAGATCATCGGTCTGGCCGAAGTGCGCCAGGTCTTCCGCGTGCCCAAGGTCGGCACCGTGGCCGGCTGCTACGTGCTCGAGGGCACGATCCGGCGTGGCGCCAGGGTGCGCGTGCTGCGCGACCACGTGGTCATCCACGAAGGCGAGCTCGATTCGCTCAAGCGCTTCAAGGAAGACGTGCGCGAGGTCAAGGCCGGCTACGAGTGCGGCCTGTCGGTCAAAGGCTACAACGACATCCAGGTGGGCGACCAGATCGAGGTGTTCGAAGTGCGCGAAGTGGCGCGGGAGCTGGCATGAAGGGAGGAAACCGCACGCGCCTGCCGCGGGTGGCCGAGGGCATCCGCGAGGAGCTCGCCGAGCTGATCGCGCGGCACGTGAAGGATCCACGCGTGGGCTTCGTCACCATCACCGCCGTGGAGGTGAGTCCGGATTTCGCGCATGCCAAGGTGTACGTCTCCACGCTCGCCGATCCGGCCACCATCCCGGAGCTCCTCGAGGGGTTGCAGCACGCGGCGGGATTCCTGCGCCGCGAGCTCGGCCGTCGTCTGCGCATCCACACCATCCCGCAGCTCACCTTCGTCTACGACGAATCGATCGAGCGCGGCGTGCGCCTGGCGCATCTGATCGACGAGGCGGTAGCCAAGGAACCGGGAAGGGATGACGAGGGCGAAGACCGTGGCGCTTGACGGCGTAGCGCTGCTCGATAAGCCCGAGGGCATCACCGCGAACGCCGCGCTGCAGCGGGTGCGCCGTGCCTTGGGGGCAGCGAAGGCGGGGCATACCGGTACGCTCGATCCCATGGCGACCGGTCTCATGCTGCTCGCCTTTGGCGAGGCGACCAAGTTCGCCCAACGCTGGCTGGAAGCCGACAAAGTCTATCTCACGCGCGTGCGCTTCGGCGTGGCCACCAGTACGGGAGACGCCGAAGGCGAGGTGATCGCGCGCGCGCCGGTTTCTTTTGGCGCCGAGGCGCTGCAGGCGGTGCTGCCGCGTTTTCTCGGCACCATCGAGCAGGTCCCGCCCATGGTCTCGGCCCTGAAGCACGAAGGCAAGCCCTTGTACCGCTACGCCCGCGAGGGGGTAGTGATCGAGCGGGCGGCCCGGCCGGTGACGATCCACGAACTGCGCCTCATCGAGTGGGACGAGGCACTCGCCGCGGCCACCCTCTACGCCCGCGTCGGCAAAGGAACCTACATTCGCACCCTCGCCGAAGACCTCGGCGCGGCGCTGGGGGTGCCCGCGCACATCGACCGGCTGCGGCGCCTGGCGATCGGCCCGTTTTCGCTCGAGGAGGCGAGGACGCTCACCGAATGGGAGGAAGCGGGGGAAAGCGGGCGGGAATGGCTCTTGCCGCCCGATGCCCTGGTGCGCGATCTGCCTTGCGTTACACTGGATGTGGCGCGCACCCAGGCGTTCCTTGCCGGTCAGCGCATCGGCCGGGCCGCGCTCGGCGACTCCCTTTCCTCCGGGATGGTGCGCGTCTATGGCAGCAATGACGAGGACAAGCCGCTTTTCATCGGATTGGGCGAATACGAGCCGACGCGGGGCTTGTCCCCGAAGCGCGTCATTGCTAATATAACGCCGCCTTCGTCGCGTGTTCCGGTCATCCCGGCCGAGTGATCCCTTCCGGATCGCGGCCTGTTCCATTTTTTTGCGTTCAGATTCACGAGAGAGAACCACATCCATGGCGCTAGACAACGCAACCAAAGCCCGCATCATCGCGGAATACAAACGCGGCGACAACGACACGGGTTCGCCCGAAGTGCAGATCGCATTGCTTACCGCCCGCATCGAGGGGCTGCAGCCGCACTTCGGCGCGCACAAGAAGGATCACCACTCCCGCCGGGGGCTGCTGAAGATGGTGTCGCAGCGTCGTCGACTGCTCGACTATCTCAAGCGCACCGAACCCGAGCGTTACCTCGAGCTCATCAAGCGGCTCGGCCTGCGTAAGTAATTCCCTCTTCCGGGCCGATCGCTGTCGTCCGGCTAGGCGAGGGTCGGCCCTCTCACCGAGAAAGGATCGTCCCTTGCCTACTGCCATCAAGAAAACCTTCACCTACGGTCGTCATCAGGTCACGCTGGAGACGGGCGAACTCGCCCGTCAGGCCTCCGGCGCCGTGCTCGCTTCCATGGACGACACCGTGGTGCTCGCCACCGTCGTCGCCGCCAAAGACGCCAAACCCGGGCAGGATTTCTTCCCGCTCACCGTCGACTACATCGAAAAGTTCTACGCTTCCGGGCGCATTCCCGGTGGCTTCTTCAAGCGCGAAGGCCGCCCCTCCGAGAAAGAGACGCTCACCTCGCGCCTCATCGACCGGCCGATCCGCCCGCTCTTCCCCGAAGGGTTCTACAACGAGGTGCAGATCGTCGCCACGGTGCTCTCGCTCAATCCCGAGGTGAACGCCGACATCGTGGCGATGATCGCTTCCAGTGCGGCGCTCGCCATCTCCGGAGTGCCCTTCCACGGGCCGATCGGCGCCTGCCGCGTGGGCTATCTCGACGGTCAGTATGTCCTCAACCCCAGCGCGAGTGAGCTCGAGAAGAGTGCGCTCGACCTGGTGGTGGCCGGCACCGAGAACGCCGTATTGATGGTCGAATCGGAAGCGCAGGAGCTGCCCGAAGACGTGATGCTCGGCGCCGTGGTCTTCGGTCACGAGCAGATGCAGGCGGCGATCCAGGCGATCAACGAACTCGTCGAGGTCGCGGGCAAGCCCGCCTGGGACTGGAAAGCCCCCGAACCCAACGAGGCGCTGGTGGCGCGCATTCGCGAGCTCGCCTTCGCCGAGCTCGAAGAGGCCTTCCGCATCACCGCCAAGCAGGCGCGCAACGAGCGGCTCAAGGCGATCCGCGCGCAGGTGATCGAGAAGGTGCTCGCCGAGTTCGATCCGCTGCCCTCCATCCCCGACATCGAGGACATCCTCTTCACGATGGAAGCTTCCATCGTGCGCGGACGCATCCTCGCCGGAGAGCCGCGCATCGATGGGCGCGACACGCGCACCGTGCGCCCGATCGACATCCGGGTCGGGGTGCTGCCGCGCACGCACGGCTCCGCGCTCTTCACCCGCGGCGAGACGCAGGCGCTGGTGGTGGCCACGCTCGGCACGGGGCGCGACGAGCAGATCATCGATGCGATCGCGGGGGAATACCGCGAAAGCTTCATGCTGCACTACAATTTCCCGCCGTTCTCCACCGGTGAGACGGGGCGCGTCGGCTCGCCCAAACGCCGCGAGATCGGCCACGGCAACCTCGCCAAGCGGGCGCTTGCGGCCGTGCTGCCCAAGCAGGAAGATTTCCCCTACACCATCCGGCTCGTGTCCGAGATCCTGGAATCCAACGGTTCGAGCTCCATGGCCACCGTGTGCGGCGGCTCGCTCGCGCTGATGGACGCCGGCGTGCCGACCAAGGCGCACGTGGCGGGCGTGGCCATGGGCCTCATCAAGGAGGGCAACCGCTTTGCGGTGCTCACCGACATCCTGGGTGACGAGGATCACCTCGGCGACATGGACTTCAAGGTGGCCGGCACCGAGCGCGGCGTGACGGCCCTGCAGATGGACATCAAGATCCAGGGCATCACCAAGGAGATCATGCAGGTGGCGCTCGCCCAGGCGCGCGAAGGGCGCATGCACATCCTGCAGCTGATGCGCCAGGCGATGGGCGAAGCGCGCGGCGAGGTCTCGGCCTACGCGCCGCGCATGATCCAGATGAAGATCAACCCCGAGAAGATCCGCGACGTGATCGGCAAGGGCGGTTCGGTGATCCGGGCGCTGCAGGAAGAGACCGGCACCGTCATCGAGATTTCCGACGACGGCAACGTGACCATCTCCTCGTTCAGCGCCGAAGGAGCCGAAGAGGCCAAGCGGCGCATCGAGGAGCTCACGGCCGAAGTCGAGATCGGCAAGATCTACGAGGGTACGGTATTGAAGCTGCTCGATTTCGGTGCCATCGTCAACATCATGCCGGGCCGCGACGGGCTGCTGCACATCTCCCAGATCGCCGACGAGCGGGTGGAGAAGGTCTCCGACTACCTGCAGGAAGGCCAGAAGGTGCGCGTGAAGGTGCTCGAGACCGACGACCGCGGGCGCATCAAGCTCAGCCTCAAGGCGGTCAAGGAAGGAGAATGAGGCTTTGACAAGAAGGGCGATCGCGTTATAATGATCGCCTTTCCGGGGTGTAGCGCAGTCCGGTAGCGCGCTTGCTTTGGGAGCAAGATGTCGGGGGTTCGAATCCCTCCACCCCGACCACGCTACACCGGAATACTGCCTGGAACGGAATCTGCCCGTAGCTCAACCGGATAGAGCACCGGCCTTCTAAGCCGGGGGTTACAGGTTCGATTCCTGTCGGGCAGGCCACGCAAGGTTTTCGGCGGCGGCATTAGCTCAGTTGGTAGAGCACTGGATTGTGGCTCCAGGTGTCACCGGTTCGAATCCGGTATGTCGCCCCAGTTTTCATGAATAGGCCGGCCCTGCGTCGGCCTATTTTTCTTGACGGGTGCCCGATGACCGCTGAACTCATCGACGGAAAAGCCATTGCCCAGGCTCTGCGCCGCCGCATCGCCGAGCGCGTGCACGCCTTGCAGGAGCGCGGGGTCGTTCCCACGCTCGCCGTAGTTTTGGTGGGCGAGGATCCTGCCTCCCAGGTTTATGTGCGCAACAAGGTAGCTGCTTGCGCCGAGGTCGGAATCCGCTCGCGCAAGTATGAATTTCCAGCCGACGTCACCGTCGAACGGCTCTTGGCCTGCATCGACGCCTTGAACGGCGATGCCGAGGTCGATGGCATCCTCGTGCAGCTGCCACTGCCACCGCACATCGACGAGACTCTGGTGCTCGAGCGCATTGCCGTAGCCAAGGACGTCGACGGTTTTCACGCCGAGAACGTGGGGCGGCTGGTGCAGGGCCGGGAGTGCTTCTGGCCCTGCACGCCGCACGGCGTGATGCAGCTGCTTGCCTGGGAAGGCATCGAGCCGCAGGGGATGGACGCGGTGGTGGTGGGGCGTTCCAACATCGTCGGCAAGCCCATGGCGCTCATGCTGCTCAACGCGGGGGCGACGGTGACGGTGGCGCATTCGCGCACGCGAGAGCTCGCCGCGCACACCCGCCGCGCCGATCTGCTGGTAGTGGCGGTGGGTAAGCCCGAATTCATCACGGCCGAGATGGTCAAGCCCGGGGCGGTGGTGATCGACGTGGGCATCAACCGCCTGCCCGACGGTCGACTGGTGGGGGACGTGGCCGCCGAAGTGCGTGAGGTCGCCAGCCGGATCACACCCGTGCCCGGCGGCGTGGGGCCGATGACGATCGCCATGCTGCTGGAGAACACCTTGCTCGCAGCCCAGCGCCGCCGGGGGACCGCACCGTGAATGGAGAAGTCCTGCGCTACGGCGCCGGAGCGCCGCTCATCGGCGTGGTGATGGGATCTTCTTCCGACTGGCCGACGATGCGCGCCGCGGCCGAGGTGCTGCGCGAGTTCGAGGTGCCTTTCGAGGCGCGGGTGGTGTCGGCGCACCGCACGCCGGATCTGATGTTCGCCTACGCCGAGACGGCGCTCGAGCGGGGCTTGCGCGCGATCATCGCTGGCGCCGGCGGGGCGGCGCACTTGCCGGGGATGCTGGCGGCGAAGACGCCGGTGCCGGTGCTGGGCGTGCCGGTGGAGTCGCGCGCGCTGCACGGGCAGGATTCGCTGCTCTCCATCGTACAGATGCCCAAGGGCGTGCCCGTGGCCACCTTCGCCATCGGCGCGGCGGGAGCGGCGAACGCGGCGCTCTTCGCCGTGGCGATGCTCGCCGCCACGGACGAAGTGCTCGGGCAGCGGCTTGCCGATTTCCGCCGCTGCCAGAGCGAGGCGGTGCTCGCCATGCGCCTGGAGCCGCTGGAATGACGGTCGGGTGGATCGATGCGCCGGCAAGGCTGGCGATCCTGGGCGGCGGGCAGTTGGGGCGTTTCTTCGTGCGGGCGGCGCAGGAGCTGGGCTACGCGGTCTGGGTGCTCGATCCCGATCCCGAGGCGCCGGCCGGGCGCATCGCCGAGCGCCATCTGTGCGGGGCCTACGACGACGAGGCGCTGCTCGCCGAGCTCGCCGCGCATTGTGCCGCGGCAACCACTGAATTCGAGAACGTGCCCGCTACGAGCCTCGCCCGCCTCGCCCAGTCCATGCCCGTGCGTCCCGGCGCGACGGCGCTCGCCGTCTGCCAGGATCGCATCGAAGAGAAGTCCTTTCTCGCGCGCCACAGCCTGCCTCATGCCCCTTTCTTCGCCGTGCGTACGGCAGAAGACCTCGAGCGCGCACCCGAGTCGCTTTTTCCCGGGATTCTCAAGACGGCGCGCTTCGGCTATGACGGCAAGGGACAGGCGGCGGTCGCTGATCGGCAAGAGGCGCAGGCAGCCTTTGCCCGCTTCGGGCGCGACTGCGTGCTGGAAGCGCGGCTCGCCCTGGAGGCGGAGCTCTCGGTGGTGCTTGCCCGCGGCGCCGACGGGCGCATCGCCGCTTTCGCGCCCGGGCTCAACGTACATCGCAATGGCATTCTGGATACCACCTTCGCCCCGGCCCCCTTGCCGGCGACCGTGCTGCGCGAGGCCGGCGAGATCGCCGCGGCGCTCGCCGAGGCGCTCGAGTACGTCGGCACGCTGGGAGTGGAATTCTTCTACGCCGACGGCAGGCTCTACGTCAATGAGATGGCCCCGCGGCCGCACAACAGCGGGCACCATACGCTGGATGCGCACCGCGTCTGCCAGTTCGAGCAGCAGGTGCGCGCACTGTGCGGTTTGCCGCTCGCCGTGCCCGAGGCGCATTCGCCGGCGGTGATGGTCAACCTCTTGGGCGAAGCATGGTTCGTGGGCGAGACGCTGCGCGAGCCTCCCTGGCACGAGATCCTCTCCCTGCCGGGCTTGCGGCTGCACCTCTACGGCAAGCGTGAGGCGCGGCGAGGACGCAAGATGGGTCATTTCACCGTCACGGCGGCAACGCTTACCGAGGCGCTTGCCGTAGCGAGCGAAGCGCGGCAACGTCTGGGGCTGCCGCCGCTGCCGCCCTTGCCCCGATGAGCGCGCGCATCCTATCCCCCAGCGAAGAGGCTCTGGCCGAGGCGGCAGCAAGGCTTCGCGCCGGCGAACTGGTGGGGCTGCCGACCGAGACGGTCTATGGCCTTGCCGCCGACGCGCGCAATCCCGCGGCGGTACGGCGCATCTTCGCTGCCAAGGGACGGCCCAGCGATCATCCCCTCATCGTGCATCTGCCTTCGGCCGAACACCTGCCGCAGTGGGCGCGCGACATCCCTGAAGAGGCCTGGACGCTCGCGCACCGTTTCTGGCCCGGTCCTTTGACCCTGGTGCTTCGGCGCAGCGATGGGGTGCCGCTGGAGGTGACGGGGGGGCAGGAGACGGTGGCGCTGCGCGTACCGGCGCATCCCGTGGCCTTGGCGCTGCTGCGCGCCTTCGGCTCGGGGCTCGCGGCACCCAGCGCCAACCGCTTCGGCCGGGTGAGCCCGACCACCGCCGCCGACGTGCTCGAGGAATTGGGCGAGGCGGTGGCGCTCGTGCTCGACGGCGGCCCCTGTCCGGTGGGGGTGGAATCGACCATCCTCGATCTCTCCCGCCTCGACACCGTGGGTCCCGTCATCCTGCGTCCTGGCGCGATCGGCGCCGAGGAACTGACCGAGGCGCTGGGGCGTCCCGTGGCGATGGCCGATGGCGGCGCGCCGCGCGTCTCGGGCTCGCTTCCCGGCCATTATGCGCCGGCGACGCCGGTGCGCCTCGTCGCAGCCGGGGAGATCGAACCCGTCGTGACCCAGCAGCTCGCCCAGGGAAAACGCATCGCCCTGTGGAGCAGGCATCCCGTTGCCGCCTCGCAGGTGGTGTGGCAGGAACTGCCCGCCGCGCCCGAAGATCTCGCCCGCCGCCTCTACGCGCAGCTGCGCGCCTTCGACCGGCTCGGGGTCGACGAAATCGTCATCGAACGTCCGCAGGGGGAAGGGCCCTTGGCGCGGGCGCTCGCCGACCGCCTGGAGCGCGCCGCGCGCGGCTCCGGCGGGCGCTGAACCTTTGCTCATCGAGGAACCGTTTCGATCATGACCGTCCGCACGCGTTTCGCTCCCAGCCCCACCGGTTATCTGCACATCGGCGGTGCGCGCACCGCGCTCTTTTCCTGGGCCTATGCCCGCCACCACGGCGGTGCGTTCATCCTGCGCATCGAGGATACCGACCGCGAGCGCTCGACGCCCGAAGCGGTCCAGGCCATCCTCGACGGCATGCACTGGTTGCAGCTCGACTACGACGAAGGGCCCTATTACCAGACGCAGCGCATGGAGCGCTATCGCGAGGTGATCGCGCAGATGCTCGCGGCCGGCACCGCCTACTACTGCTACATGAGCCCGGAGGAGCTGGAAGCGCTGCGCGAGGCGCAGCGGGCCCGCGGGGAGAAGCCGCGCTACGACCGGCGCTGGCGTCCCGAGCCCGGCAAGACCCTGCCGCCTCCGCCGCCGGGGGTGCGGCCGGTGGTGCGCTTCAAGAATCCACTCACCGGCACCGTCGCCTGGGACGATCTCGTCAAGGGGCGCATCGAATTCGCCAACGAGGAACTCGACGACTTCATCATCGCCCGCGCCGACGGCACGCCCACCTACAATTTCTGTGTGGTGGTCGATGACTGGGACATGCGCATCACCCACGTCATCCGTGGCGACGATCACGTTAATAATACGCCGCGCCAGATCAATCTCTACCTTGCGCTCGGCGTGCCCCTGCCGCAGTTCGCCCACCTGCCGATGATCCTGGGGCCGGACGGGCAGAAACTGTCGAAGCGCCACGGGGCGGTGTCGGTGATGCAGTACCACGAAGACGGTTATCTGCCGGAAGCGGTGATCAACTATCTCGCCCGCCTGGGCTGGAGCCATGGCGACGACGAGATCTTCACTCGCGAGCAGTTCGTCGCCTGGTTCGACCTCAAGGACGTCAATCCGTCGCCCGCGCGCTTCGACTTCGACAAGTTGCGCTGGCTGAATGCCCACTACATCAAGCAGGCCGAAGTGCGCCGGCTCGCAGCCGATTGTGCCGAGCGGCTCGCACGGCGCGGCGTCGCGGTTACTGACACGGCGGTGCTCGAACCCGTGGTGGCGCTCTACCAGGATCGGGTGCAGACTCTGGAGGAACTGGCCGACTGCGCCGAGCCGTTCGTGATCGAGGTGCACCCCTCGCCCGAGCTGCGGGAAAAGCACCTCGACGAGGAAGCGCGCCGGGCGCTCGCCGAGCTCCGTCGCCGGCTCGAATCGATTCCGGAAGAGGAATGGCGGCGCGAGCGGCTCGCCGCAGCGATCAAGGAAACGCTCGCCGCGGCCGGCGTGAAGATGCCCAAGCTCGGCATTCCGCTGCGGGTGGTTCTGCTGGGCGTGCCGCAATCGCCGGCGCTGGAGGCGGTGCTCGAAGTGCTGGGGCGGGAACGTACGCTTTCGCGGCTCGAGCGCGCCCTCTGAGCGCGCGGCCATGGCGGGGATCCTCGAACTCACGCCGGCGCGTCTGCAGTGGCGCGAGGACGTGCCGGCGCACGGCGACTACGACGACGTCTATCATTCGGTACATGGAGCGCTCGCCCAGAGCCGGCACGTCTTTCTCGGCGGCACGGGGCTGCCGCAGGCGTGGGCGGGGCGGGCACACTTCGCCATCCTGGAGACGGGATTCGGGCTGGGAGGGAATTTTCTCGCCACCTGGGCTGCCTGGCGTTCGGATCCCCGGCGCGCGCAGCGGCTCGATTTCGTCTCTCTGGAAAAGCATCCACTCACGGCCGAAGACTGGCGCTGCGTATGGGCGCACGGTGAACCCGAACTTCGCCCGCTCGCGCAGGCGCTGGCCTCGCGTCTGCCGCCGCTCGTGCCGGGCATCCACACCCTCGAGCTCGACGAGGGTCGGGTGCGGCTCTTTCTCGTCTATCACGACGCTGCGACGATCGGAGAGATCGAAGGCCGGTTCGACGCGGTCTATCTCGACGGCTTCGCGCCGGCGAAGAATCCCGCCATGTGGTCGGAAGCGCTCATCGCCGAGGTGGCGCAGCGCATGAAACCAGGCGCGCGCCTTGCCACCTGGTGCGCGGCGGGCGAGGTGCGCCGCAGGCTCGCCGCTGCGGGCTTGAGCGTGCATCCGGCGTCCGGATTTGCCGGCAAGCGGGAGATGACCGTCGCCTGGCGCGAGGGAGTGCTCGCCGAGGAGCGCCGTCCCGGACGGGTGGCAGTGATCGGCGCGGGCGTGGCAGGGGCGAATCTCGCCCATGCGCTCGCACGCCGCGGCGTGCCGGTCACGCTCTTCGAACGTGAAGCGTCGCCGGGACAGGGCGCTTCGGGCAACCTCGCCGGGGTGCTGCGCTGGCTGCCGAGCGCCGATGACAATCGCCTCTCGCGCTGGACGCGCGCTGGCACGCTCGCCGCCCACGCCATGCTGCGCGAATGGGAAGCGCAGGGGATCGACGCCCCTTGGGGACCGAGCGGGGTGGCGCACCTGGCACGCGACGAAGCGCAGGCGCGCAAGCAGCGGATAGCGCTCGAGCGCCTCGTCCCGCCGCCCGAGGTGTTGACCTGGCTCGATGCGGCCACCCTCTCGGAGCGCATCGGCTGGCCGGTGGATCAAGGCGGATGGTGGTTCGGCATCGGCGGCTGGATCGGCCCGCAGCGCTGGTGCCGGCGCCTGCTCGAACTCGCCGGCTCCTGTCTTACCTTGCGCTGCGCCACGGCGGTGGGCTCGCTCGAGCCGTGCGCGCCGGGTTGGCGCGTGCGCGACGCCGAGGGGAGCGTCCTGGAAGAAGTCGATGCGGTGGTGCTCGCTGCTGGCGCGGAAGTCCCTTCGTTCGCCCAGGCGGCCAGCCTGCCGATCCGGCCCGCGCGCGGCCAGGTGTCGCTCGCACCGGCCGAGGCAGGTTCGCCGCCCCGGGTGACGGTATGCCGCAACGGCTACGTGACACCGGAAGTCTCGGGGCAGCGCGCCTTCGGCGCCACGTTCGCCGTGGGCGACACGGACCCCGCCGTGCGCCCTGCCGATCACCGGGAAAACCTCGTCAAGCTCGAGGCGATCCTGCCCGGCTATACGGCGGGGCTCGATCCCGCTTCGCTCGAAGGGCGGGTCGGGTTTCGGCCGGCGGTGCCCGATCGCCTACCGGTGGTCGGGCCCGTGGGCGATGCACCGGGGCTCCTCGTGCTCTCGGGGTTTGGTGCGAGGGGGCTTGCCTTCGCGGTGCCGGCCGCGCGGCTTGCCGCGGCCCTGCTCTGCGGCGAACCCTGGCCGCTCGAGCGCACTACGGCGCTCGCAGCCGATCCGGCACGCTTCGCCCGCCGCTGAATCGCTTTACTCCTCCGGCCGCATGGCGGGGAAGAGGATGACGTCGCGGATGTTGGGACTGTCGGTGAGCAGCATCACCAGCCGGTCGATGCCGATGCCGCAGCCGCCGGTGGGCGGCATGCCGTATTCGAGTGCCCGGATGTAATCGGCGTCGAAGTACATTGCTTCCTCGTCGCCGGCCTCTTTTGCCCGCACTTGCGCGAGAAAGCGTTCGGCCTGGTCTTCCGGATCGTTCAATTCGGAAAAACCATTGGCGATCTCGCGCCCGACGATGAAGAGCTCGAAGCGCTCGGTGATCTCGGGATTGGTGTCGCTGCGGCGCGCGAGCGGCGAGACTTCGGCCGGATAGTCCACGATGAAGGTCGGCGACCAGAGTTCGGCTTCCGTCGTCTCCTCGAAGAGCGCAAGCTGTAGCGCGCCCAGGCCCATGTCGGGTTTGACCTCGACGCCCAGCTCGGTGAGCTTGGCGCGTAGCCACTGGGGATCCTCGAGTTGGGCGCGGGACCAGCCAGGATGATGTTTCTGGATCGCCTCGACGATGGTGAGCCGCGCGAAAGGCTGCGACAGGTCGAGCTCACGCCCCTGGTAGAGGAAGCGCTCCGAGCCCAGCGCCACGCGCGCCGCATGACGGATCAGCCCTTCGGTGAAATCCATCATCTTGCGGTAGTCGCTGTAGGCTTCGTAGAACTCCATCATGGTGAATTCGGGATTGTGCCGCGGCGAGATCCCTTCGTTGCGGAAGTTGCGGTTGATCTCGAAAACCTTCTCGAATCCCCCCACCACCAGGCGCTTGAGGTAGAGCTCGGGGGCGATGCGCAGGTACATCGGCATGTCGAGCGCGTTGTGGTGGGTGACGAAAGGCCGGGCGTTGGCTCCACCGGGGATGGGGTGCAGCATGGGCGTTTCGACTTCGAGAAAGCCGTATTCGAGCATGTAGTCGCGGATCGCCTGGATGAGTCGGCTACGTGCGACGAAGCGCCGGCGCGTTTCCTCGCTCATGATGAGATCGACGTAGCGCTGGCGGTATTTCAGTTCCTGGTCGGCGAGTCCATGGTACTTGTCCGGTAGCGGGCGCAGGCTCTTGGTGAGCAAGCGGATCGATTCGGCGTGGATGGTGAGCTCGCCGGTGCGCGTCTTGAAGAGATGGCCTTCCACGCCGACGATGTCACCGATGTCCCAATGCTTGAAGTCTTCATAGACTTCGGCCCCGACGGCGTCGCGCGCCACATACACCTGGATGCGGCCGGAGAGATCCTGGATCGTGATGAAGCTCGCCTTGCCCATCACGCGCTTCAACATGATGCGGCCGGCCACGACCGCAGCGGGCTTGAGTTCCTGCAGTTTTTCCGGCTCGGCTTCGCCGTAGGCTTCGTCGAGCTTGGCGGCGAGGTTGAGCCGCTCGAAATCGTTGGGAAAGGCGGGGCCGCGTACACGCAGCGCCGCGAGCTTCTTGCGCCGTTCGGCGATGATGCGGTTCTCGTCGGCAAGGGAGAGAGGCTCGGAATTCATCGGTTCCGTCATTGGAGGACTCGGGATCTGGGCGAACGAAAGGGGGAATTTTCGCATTTCCGCAGCCGGAGGGCAAACGGAGGGGACCTCTGCTGGAGAAAGGGTGACATCTCACCGACCTCGATGATAAGCTTCTAGCACCAGAGAATGAAATCATGGAGGATGAAATGGCATCGGAGCAGATCGGGATTTGCGCCCTGCAGCTCGACAGACGCCTGGATGATCTGCCGGTCGTTTTCTATCGCCTCGTTTCGTCCTGTGATGCCGAAGACGAAAACCCCGTAAAAATCACGCGCCGTGGCGCGGCCTGCTTACGCCGAAGCAATGCCAACGTGCCAATGACCGATCTCGGGGCATGGAAATTGGTGGCGCTGCACCCATTGCAAGCCGCAGAGGGCGAGTGGGATGGGCAGCACTTCTCGGCAGAGGATCCAACGCAAGGAGCATTGCATGCCGCCGATCCCGACGAGCGTGAGGCCCTGCGGCGTCTCCTCAATGTCGCGCTCTACGAGGGGGTCAGGGCAACGCTGGATGCCGGAACAGATCGGAAATCGAGACAGGTCGTGTATGGCCTGGGCCATTCGGTCGAGATCATCGATTCCGTTCCGTCAGAACGTGTCCGCCTGCCGCGCGACGCGTATCTCGAAGTATTCAAGACGGTTCGGCTCACCCCCGAAGTGCTTCCCGACGGTACCGGCATCGTCTTCTTTCATATCCAGCATCGTTTGATGCCCAAGGACTACGTCACCCTCGAATGGGTCATCCGGCACCGCCCCCATTGGCTCGGAGGAATCCGCCGGGTCCGCCATCGCTATCGGGAAAACGGCAGGGAAGAAGCCACGGCCGAATTGCTTGGCATCGCGGAGGAGAACGCCCTGTCGACCTTTTCCGGTCCGCAAGGAGAGATCAGCTATTTCGAATATCATCGGCTTCGGGGCCGCATCCGGGAAAATGAGCTCGAAGAAGTGCGCCGCAGCACCGTCGTACGGCTACGTTATCCAGGGGGAAACAGCAAACCAAAGGAGTGGAAACACCTGGCGGCCCTGCTTCGTCCCCTGTTCGACTTCGAAACTCTGCAGGAGATCGACGGCGAGTTGCTCGGAAGCATTGCCAAACGGCTGCCCTGGTCGGTCGACGAACGTCTCCGAACGATCTCCGAGTTTTTGCAGGGAATCGAGGTTCCCCAGTTCGGTGCCCGCCTCGTTCCTCTAGCCGAAATGCAGGCGTCCGTTCGCCGCTGGTGTCCGGATATCCGCCTGCGCGTAGGAAAGTCGCGCCTTGCCACGAGCGAGCAGGCGGTGCTCACCCATGGTGCCTATCGCCCTATGAAGAAAAAACGCATCGTCTTCGTGACGATCGGTACCCCGTCGCAGCGCAGCGAGGAACACTTCTCCCAAGTGCTGGAGCGATGCCGCCACTGGTGCGGCGGTGGCATCGAGGGACAAGTCGCTCCGCCGGCAACGGATGCCCAGGAATTGGATCTTCGTCTGGAACGCAGATGCCCGAAAGATGCCGTCCTGCTCGTGGGGCTAGCGGCTGGCGCCGATAAGCGATCGGTTCGCGACGTGCTGTTTCGGCACGCGCTGCCCGTCCAGTTCATGCGCCTAGATCACCCGCCGAAGCGCTATACATCATCTTACTACAACAATCTTGCTGCCGGCGTATTCAGCAAGGGTGGCGGGGTGTTGTGCGCCATCGAGGACATGCCGGGTGAGGCGGATCTCTTTCTGGGGCTCGACCTGGGTGGTATTCATCAGAGAGTACCGGGTTTTGCCTTTCTTTTCACCCGCGACGGAGCCCAGCTCGGCTGGCAGCTGGCCGAAGCACAGTCGGGGGAGCGGATCGCCGACGAAAGCCTGAGGCTGTTGCTCGAGCGTAGCCTCGAGGCCTATCGCAAGGTTCATGGCGGGGAGGGGCCGCGGCGTATCGTGTTGCATCGCGACGGCAGATGGTACGAGTCCTTCGAGGTCATCGGTTCGTTCGAGCAGCGACATGGCATTGGCATCGACGTGCTCGAGGTGATCAAATCGGGTGTGCCGGTGCTCTATCGCCGGTTCCGTGACCAAGACACGGGACGAAAACGGTTCTGCAACCCCGGGGTTGGGGACGCATTCGAACTCTCAGGGCTCGACGAGGCGATCCTGTCAACGTACAGTGGCGCGGAGCTCGGCAAGGATTGGGGGGGCAAGGTGACGGTACGCCCCTTGCGCCTGCGTAAACGCTACGGCGACACTCCGCTCGAGATCCTTGCCCAGCAGGTCGTTCTGTTGAGCCGAATTCACGGCGCTTCTCTCTATCGGCATCCGCGTCTGCCGGTGACCACGCATCATGCCGACCGGTTCGCTTCTTTGCGCCGCGAATGCAACATCGACGACCTGTCGCGCATGGACCGTCTGTGCCCTGTCTACCTTTGACGCGTTCGCTGTCGCAGAACGGTACCCCCGTCAGCCTCGTGCAAGCGAAGCGTGCCAGAATCGGCTAAAGTTTTTTCGAGGGGAGCCGATAATCCCCAAAACACCGAGGAAAGAGGACATGGACTGGTTCTGGCGCGCCTACGACTGGGTGGAGCGAACGTTCTTTACCACGGTCACGAAGAAATTCTCGAGCTTTCTGCTCTTGCCGCTCATCGCTTCGGCGGGGTTCCTGCTGCTGCATTCGTTGCGGGCCAGGATCGACGAGCTGCTCTTGCGGCAGGGGAACGAGGCCTTGCGCGCCGAGGTGGCGGCGGTTTTCGCCGATGTCTTTGGCGAATTCGGGGTGCTCATGGTCGCGATGCTGCTCGTCGCCGTCGGCCTCATCCTCTACATGCGCCACCTCGTCGTGCGGCCGCTGCGGCGCATGACCGAGATTTTTCGCACCCTCAGCAACGACCGGCGCGAAGGGGATTTCTCCGTCGACCTGCCGGTGATGACGCACGACGAGCTGGGGGAACTTGCTAAAGCCTACAACGCTTTTGCCGAAAAGATGCGGGGCATCATCGCCGATCTGCGTCGCGCGAGCGTGGAAGTGGGAGGGGATGCGGTGCGCGCCGATGCCAAGGCGATCGCGGCCGAACGGCAAGCGCAGGCGCAGCTGCAGCTGGCCGAGGAGGTATTCGCCGCGAGCGAGCGCACGAGCGCCGCGATCGACGAAGTGCGGCAGCGCACCCTCGGGCTCGATGCCACGATGCGGAAAAACCTGGAGGAAGTCCTGGAATCGCTGCAGGAACTGCACTCGGTCGTCGAACGGGTGGGCGCCTCGCGCGAGCACCTGGTCGGTTTCACCGCCACCGTCGGGGAACTGGCGCAGCGCTCCGGAGAGATCCGCCAGATCGCGGGGCTCATCCGCGAGGTGGCCGATCAGACCAACCTGCTGGCGCTCAATGCGGCGATCGAGGCGGCGCGCGCCGGCGAGTACGGCCGCGGTTTCGCGGTGGTGGCCGACGAGGTGCGCAAGCTCGCGGAGCGGGTCAACCAGTCCTCGCAGGAGATCACGCGAGACATCGATGCCATGATCGGCATCGTACAGCAGACCCAGGCGCAAAACGAGGCGATCAACGCCGACATGGACGAGACGCAGCGCTCGATCGCCCTGGTGGAGGGTAGTTTCACCCGCATGGCCGAAGACTTCCGGCAAGGGCGCGAGAGCCTCGAAGAGATCGTCTCGGCCACGGATCACTTGATGCAGGCCAACGAGGTGGCCCACGGTCACGTCAAGGAAATCTCCGGGGTGAGCGCCTCGGTGCGCAACCTCATGCAGGAGACGCGCAGCGACATCGACGCTCTGACCGAACGCACCGAGACCATCCTCGAGATGCTGGCGCGCTACCGGGTCGGGCGCGGCCGCTTCGACCAGGTGGTGCGCGAGGAGCGGAGCATTCGCGACGCCATCCAGGCCCAGCTCGAAGCGATGGCGCGCGAGGGGATCGACGTATTCGACCGCAACTACCGGCCGTATCTCAATTGCGATCCGCCGAAATTCAAGCTCGCCTGGAGCGACGAGTTCGTGCGCCGCTGTCAGCACCTGCTGGACGAGGGGCTGGCGCGGATCCCGGAGGCGGTGTTCGTGGTGGCCGTCAATACCGACGGCTACCTCTCGGCGCACAACGCGAAGTTCAGCAAGCCCCTCACCGGCGACAGGGAAAAAGATCTGGTGGGCAACCGCACTTACCGCAAGTTCGACAATCCCCGCGAGCTGCGCGCGGCGCAGAATACCGCTCCGGTGCTGATGCAGACCTACCGCCGCGACACGGGCGAGGTCCTCGTCGATGTCGCCATGCCGATCTACGTCGATGGCCGCCTGTGGGGGAACGTGCGCGTCGGCCTGCCGATCGAAGCCCTGAGCAAGGACTGAGCGCTGCTCAGTGGTGCAGGATCTGCCCGAGGAAGCGGCGCGTGCGCTCTTCCTTCGGGTGGAGGAAGAATTCCTCCGGCGGGGCCTGCTCCACGATCTCGCCGCGGTCCATGAAAATCACCCGGTCGGCCACGGTGCGCGCAAAGCCCATCTCGTGGGTCACGCACAGCATGGTCATCCCCTCGGCGGCGAGTTCGATCATGGTGTCGAGCACTTCCTTGACCATCTCCGGGTCGAGCGCCGAAGTGGGCTCGTCGAAGAGCATGATCTTGGGCTTCATGCACAGCGCCCGGGCGATCGCCACGCGCTGCTGCTGTCCCCCCGAGAGCTGGCCCGGATACTTGTGCGCCTGATCGGCGATGCGCACCCGCTGAAGATACTGGAGCGCCAGTGCTTCGGCCTCTTTCTTTGGCATTTTCTTCACCCAGATCGGCGCCAGCGTACAGTTTTCGAGCACCGTGAGGTGAGGGAAGAGGTTGAAGTGCTGGAAGACCATCCCTACCTCACGGCGGATGGCATCGATCGCTTTCACGTCCTCGGTGAGTTCGATGCCGTCGACGACGATGCGCCCTCGTTGATGCGCCTCCAGCCGGTTGATGCAACGGATGAGGGTCGATTTGCCCGAACCCGAAGGGCCGCAGATCACGATGCGCTCGCCGGCCATCACCGTGAGATCGATGTCCTTGAGCACGTGGAAATCCTGATACCACTTGTTGACGCGCTCCATGAGGATCATCACTTCCTGGGTCTTGTGCGATTCGAGGCGCGTGAGCGTCTCTTCCATCAGTTCCATTCGGTTCTCCCGTCGGGGAAATGAAGGGGGTCAGCGCTTTTCGCTACGCGCCAGGCGTTTTTCCAACGCGATCGAATAGCGCGACATGCCGAAGCAAAAGAGGAAATAGACGAAGGCGGCAAAGACGTAGCCTTCGGTGGAAAACCCGAGCCACTCGGGGTCGACTGTGGCCCGGTGCACCGCGGTGAAGAAGTCCGCCAGGCCGATGATGATCACCAGGCTCGTGTCCTTGAAAAGGGCGATGAAGGTGTTGACGATGCCGGGAATCACCAGACGCAGGGCCTGCGGCAGGATCACGAGCCCCATCGACTGCCAGTAGCTCAAGCCGAGGGCATGGGTGGCTTCGTATTGCCCCTTGGGGATGGCCTGCAGCCCGCCGCGCACGACTTCGGCGAGATAGGCCGCCTCGAAGAGGATGACGGCGATGAGCGCCCGCACGAGTTTGTCGATCGACATCTGCTCGGGCAGGAAGAGCGGCAGCATCACCGAGGACATGAAGAGCACCGTGATGAGCGGCACGCCGCGCCAGAATTCGATGAACGTGATGCAGACGATCCGGATCGCCGGCAGCTGCGAGCGTCGCCCCAGGGCGAGCAGGATGCCCAGCGGCAGGGCACCGGCGATCCCGACGGAGGCGATCACGAGCGTGAGCATCAGCCCGCCCCATTGGTCGGTAGGCACGGTCGCTAGCCCCAGGATGCCCGCCCCGTAGAGCAGCCACCACACCAGCAAGGGCGTGAGGAGGAAATAGCCGAGCGCCCAGCGGCGCCGCTGCGGAAAACGGGAGAAGAAGAGCGGAGCCGCCAGCACGATGATCGACAGGGCCGCCAGATCGACCCGCCAGCGTTGCTCTATGGGGTAGAAGCCATAGAGGAATTGCCCGAAGCGCTGGCCGATGAAGATCCAGCAGGCGCCGCCGGGATGGCAGTCGGCACGGGAACTCCCTTGCCAGGTCGCGTCGAAAAAGAGCCAGTCGAGCACGGGGGGAACGAAGCGCCACAAAAGGTAGATGGCGAGCAGGGTGAGCGCCGTGTTGACCGGGCCGGAGAAAAGGTTCTCCCGTAGCCAGCGCAGAACATCGATGCGCACGACGGGAGGGCGAAGGGAAGGGGAGGAGGACATGGCGGTTCCTCAACGTTCGACCAGCGCCATGCGCCGGTTGTACCAGTTCATGACGAGCGAGATCGTCAGGCTGATGAGCAGATACACCGCCATCGTCATGGCGATGGTCTCGATCGCCTGTCCGGTCTGGTTGAGCACCGTGCCGGCGAAGAGCCCCACGAGGTCGGGATAGCCGATTGCCGCCCCCAGGGAAGAGTTCTTCGTCAGATTGAGGTACTGGCTGGTGAGCGGCGGGATGATGACGCGCATGGCCTGCGGCAGGACGATGAGGCGCAGGCGCTGGCGCGGCGTCAGACCCAGGGCGATCGCCGCCTCGATCTGCCCGCGCGGCACCGACTGGATGCCGGCGCGCACCGTCTCGGCGATGAAGGCAGCGGTGTAGAGCGACAGCGCGACCGTGAGCGCGACGAGCTCGGGCAACAAGACCCAGCCGCCGCGGAAATTGAATCCCTGCAGCTGGGGGAGTTCCCAGGTGAAGGGAGCGCCGAAGATCAGGCGGGCGGCGAGCGGCAAGCCGAAGAGCAGCAACAGGGCGACCCGTCCCGTGGGAAAAGGCTCGCCGGTGTGCTCCTGCCGGCGTCGCGCCCAGCGTCTCAGGATGATCACGGCGGCGAGCGCGATGCCAAGCGCGAGCACGATGGGGGCGAATCCCTCGGCGGGAATGGGCCGCGGCACGTAGAGTCCTCGGATATTGAGGAAGAACGCACCCAGGAACTCGTGGCTCTGGCGCGGCGAAGGCATGGCGCGCAGCACCGCGAAGTACCAGAAGAAGATCTGCAGCAGCGGAGGAACGTTGCGAAAGGTCTCGACGTAGAGGGCCGACAGGCCGCGGATGAGTGCATTCTCGGCCAGACGCCCGATGCCCACGAGAAAGCCCAGCACGGTGGCGAAGACGATGCCCAGCGCCGCTACGAGCAGCGTATTGAGCAGACCGATCACGAAGACGCGCGCGAAGCTGTCGGTTTCGCGATAATCGATGAGCGTCTGCAGGATGCCGAAGCCGGCGGGATTCTTCAGGAATCCGAAGCCGGAAGCGATGCCGCGCACCGTGAGATTGTGCACGGTGTTGTGCACGATCCAGCCGGCGAAAAGGGCGATCGCCAGCACGGTGAGGATCTGGGCCGCGAGGGCGCGGATCTTCGGGTCATAGAGCCAGCGGCGCGGTCCGCCGCCGCGAAGCGTCTCGCCAGGGGTCATGTCGGATCAGCCGGAACGGTCCGCCGTCAGGACGACGGCGGACAGGGGAGAAGGAAGAGGGATCAGCGGAAAGGCGGGGCGTACTGCAATCCGCCCTTGTTCCATTGGGCGTTGAGGCCACGTTCGATCTTGAGGGGGCTTCCTTTGCCGACGTTGCGCTCGAACATCTCGCCGTAGTTGCCCACCTGCTTGACGATCTGGTAGGCCCAGTCTTTCTTGAGCTTCATGTCCTTGCCGAAATCGGTGTCCAGCCCCAGCAGGCGCCGTACCTCGGGGTTGGTGGAGGTCTTGGCCATCTGGTCGACGTTGGCCGAGGTGATGCCGTATTCCTCGGCGGCGACGAGGGCGAAGAGCGTCCAGCGCACCACGTTGAACCACTCGGAGTCCCCCTGCCGCACCACGGGGCCGAGCGGCTCTTTGGAGATCACTTCGGGCAGCACGACGTAGTCGTCGGGGTTGGCGAGCTTGATGCGCTGGGCGTAGAGCTGGGACTGGTCGGAGGTGAGCACGTCGCAACGGCCCGATTCGAGCGCCTTGGCCGACTCGTCGGACTTCTCGTAGGTGACAGGTGTGTATTTCATGCCGTTGGTGCGGAAGTAGTCCGAGAGGTTCATCTCGGTGGTGGTCCCCGCCTGGATGCAGACGGTGGCGCCGTCGAGCTCACGAGCGCTCTTCACGCCCAGCTTCTTGTTCACGAGAAAGCCCTGGCCGTCGTAGTAGGTGACGCCGGTGAAGGACATGCCCATGCCGACGTCGCGCGAGATGGTCCAGGTGGAGTTGCGCGACAGCACGTCGATCTCGCCCGATTGCAGCGCGGTGAAACGCTCCTTGGCGGTGAGCGGCGTGAATTTCACTTTCTTCGCATCGCCGAAGAGCGCCGCGGCCACCGCACGGCAGAAATCCGCGTCGATGCCTGCATAGTTGCCGCTCGCGTCGGTGTAGGAAAATCCCGGCAGGCCGTCGCTGACGCCGCAATGCAGCACGCCGCGTTTGAGCACGGTGTCGAGCGTCTGTCCCGCCCAGGCGGGAGTAGCGAGGGAGCACGCCGCGGCGAGCGCCGCAACGAGGGTTTTTTTCTTCATGGGGAGCTCTCCTTTAGGGTGCGGGACCGTTGGAAAGTATCGGACAGAGGCTGGCGGATCGCAAGAGGGAATGGGGAAATCAGCGACTAGGGATTTCCCTAAGGGGCGGCAAGCCAGAAAGGCTCGCCGCCCAAGGTCGAGTCAGCGTTTGCGGGCGGGAGGCAGGTCGGTGCAGCTCCCTTCGGCCACTTCCGCCGCCAGTCCTACCGTTTCGATGAGCGTCGGGTGGGGATGGATGGTGCGGGCGATGTCACCCGCTTCCGCCCCCATTTCGATCGCCAGGCAGATTTCGCCGATCAGATCCCCCGCGCCGGCGCCGACGATGGCCCCGCCGACCAGACGATGCGTTTCGGCGTCGAACAGCAGTTTGGTGAATCCTTCCTCGCAGCCGTTGGCGATCGCTCGCCCCGAGGCAGCCCAGGGAAAGACGGCTTTCTCCACTTTGAGTCCGCGGGCCTTGGCTTCGGTTTCGGTGAGCCCGGCCCAGGCGATCTCGGGGTCGGTGTAGGCCACCGAGGGGATCTGCAGCGCATCGAACGCCGCTTTCCGGCCGGCGGCCGCTTCCGCCGCCACGTGTCCTTCGTGCACGGCCTTGTGCGCGAGCATCGGATTGCCGGTGAGGTCCCCGATCGCAAAAACGTGCGACACATTGGTGCGCCGTTGCGGATCGACCGGGATGAATCCTCGCTCGTCGAGATGCACGCCCGCCGCCTCGAGCCCGAGCAGGGGGCCGTTGGAGCGACGCCCCACGGCCACCAGCACGAGGTCGTAGCGTTGCGCTTCCTTGGGCGCCGCTTCACCCTCGAACCTCGCCCAGATGCCGTCGTCGCGCGCCTCGAGCGCCGTGGTGCGCGTGTTGCGGTAGAGCGCCCCGAAGCGGGCGGCGTTTTTCTTCTCCCAGACGCGAACGAGGTCACGGTCGGCGCCGGGAAAGAGATCTGCCGTCGCCTCCACCACATCGACCGTGGCGCCGAAGGCGGCATAGACCGTACCCATTTCCAGGCCGATGATGCCGCCGCCCACCACCAGCATGCGCCGTGGCAGCAAGGGCAGCGCCAGCGCACCGGTGGAATCGACCACGCGGGGGTCGTCCGGCTGGAATGGCAGGCGCACTGGCCGCGAACCGGCGGCGAGGATCGCCTGTTCGAATTCGACGATCTCCACGGTGCCGCTCGGGCGCGCCGGATCGCCCTCCATGCGCCGAACTTCGAGGTGATGGGGGCCGACGAGCCGGCCTTCTGCCTGCAGCACCCGCACGCCGCGCGCCTTGGCCATGCCCGCGAGGCCCTTGGTTAGCCGTCCGACGACCTCGTCGCGGTGCGCGCGTACCCGCTCGAGCTCGATTTTTGGCGCCTCGAAGACGATCCCGGCCTGGGCGAGATGCGTGCGCGCCTCGATCCCTGCGGCCAGATGCAGCAGGGCCTTGGAGGGGATGCAGCCCACGTTGAGGCACACCCCCCCGAGCACCGCCTCGCGTTCGACCAACAGCACGTCGAGCCCGAGATCGGCCGCGCGAAACGCCGCGGAATAGCCCCCGGGGCCGCCGCCGAGTACGAGCAGCTGGCAGCGGTGGTGGACTTCTCCGGCGAAGGCGGGCGCGGCCGACACTGCCGCTGCTGCGGCGTCGGATCGAGGAGCGGAATGCGTCGCCGCCGGCATGGGAGCCGATCCGGTCTGCGCCGGAGCGGACGCAGCGACGGCTCCGGCTGGGGCAGAGGACGCCTCGGCCTGCTTGCCCGCCTCGGCGGCTTCGAGGCGAATGACAGGAGTGCCTTCGGAGACCTTGTCGCCGACCTTGACGAGCACCTCGCGCACGATGCCGGCCACGGGGCAGGGCACGTCCATGGTGGCCTTGTCCGATTCGAGGGTGCAGATCGGATCTTCGGGCGCGAGCACGTCGCCGGGCTTGACCAATACCTCGATCACCGGCACGTCGTGATA
>Ga0134100_1000613_pt1 | contig 40724 bp, 39 predicted proteins | sample 11_taG_2_FD_94444 | JGI IMG/M metagenome (GOLD analysis project Ga0134100, IMG submission 94444) | Switchgrass degrading microbial communities from high solid loading bioreactors in New Hampshire, USA - 11_42_5_180_A3 metaG | ecosystem: Engineered > Bioreactor > Semi-continuous > Anaerobic >...
TATATGATTACAACAAGGATTTCTTCGGGTATTATGTGAAATTCCCTGAAGACTCTACATTTATTCTTGACAGCAGCTTAAACAATAACCATGTATATTGGGAATATACGCTGCCTTTAGCTTCAAGCAGCAAATCATGGGATGATGTAAGATTGCGTGAACCATATACTATGACAGTAACCGCATATAGAGGTAGTTATTCTGTAACTTATGTCATTGATGATATAGATATCACCGGGAACATATATGATCTAATTGAAATCCAGCCCCATTCATAAGAGAAGACACTATATATTTTCCATAAGTTGCATGGGTGGAATAATAAGTATATAATTGATGGTAATGTAAAAATCAAGTATGACGATCTATATAGTTTACGAAAAATCTATTACATTCTTAAGATTTACCATACTTAAAATGTTGGCTGTCAAATCTCCGCAGTGAAAGATGTTTATCGTACTATATATAGTTAACTGTGGACTTTAATCAATAGACCACAATCTTTGATATGTGTAAAGGAAGGTTAAATATGAATAAAAAAGTGAGCTTAAATTTGCACTAGATACAGTGCTGATGTTTTTTATCATTACAACAATAACATCTGCCCTTAATCGTATAATGTATGTGGTATTATTCAGTACAGATATTAACTTTAACATGTTATTTAATGGCATGTTACCAATGTATTTAGTTTCAATTTTAGTAATTATAATAATGGCATTTTTATCTTATAAGTACAAAAAAGATATACAAATAAGTGAAAACTACAATTACAATAAATCTTTACTTTAAGGAATATTACTGACTGTTGACGGTATCGTTAATATTTCAGGAGACTTAATAAGCTTTAAAACGTATTTAGGCACATTAACCGAATTAAAGAAATATAATCAAAGTTCATACTTATCAAGTAGAATATATTATTCAAGTAGAATATATTATTATATACTGCCAGTTATCATAAATCTGGTTCAAGTAGCGATAGGCATATATTTTCTTAAAGTAAAGAGCATAGAAGTTAATTCTGAGAAAACTAAAAATTTATAATTATGTACTTATCTACAGGAGATTCATTATGAACAGACTAAAAACGAAAAAAATAATAGGATTTTTAGTTGCTTTGTTTTTAATCTTTACAATAGGTTTAACGGCTTATGGTTATTTTACCAGTCGAGATATTACTTATATGTTTAAAAAAAGAGTTGTTATTGATAAGCTTGATACCGGTGTTGACAAAGATAAAGACGGAATAAGCGATCTTGAAGATATAGTGCAAGGAGCAAGAAAAGAAGTCAGGAATAAAACTAAATATAAAGATGTTTATCATGCCGGAGGATATCCTCCGGATGACGAAGGTGTATGTACGGACGTAATATGGAGAGCATTAAAGAATGCCGGCTATGACTTGAAAGCCAGCATTGATAAAGATATCAGGGTAAATATGAAAGATTATGCAAACTCGGTAACAATTCCTGATCCGAATATCGATTTCAGAAGGGTAAAAAACTTATATGTATTTTTCAGTAAGTATGCACAAAAACTTACTACAGATGTTATACCGTATGACAAGGAAAATTTGGAGCAATGGCAGGGTGGCGATATCGTTATTTATGGAAATCAGGAACATATTGCAATTATATCAGATAAGAGAAGAAGAGACGGTGTTCCGTATATAATACATAATGCAAGCACTTATGCTAAGGAAGAGGATCGTTTGTTGGCATGGAAACGCAAAAATAAAATTCTTGCCCATTTCAGATATCCAAAGAATTAATAAGAAATATTAAGTGTTTTTTTAGATATGTAATTTTGATATAATATGCAAGAGACTAAAACAATTTAATAATATACTATTTTTGTAGGAATTATATAACGAAAAAAATTAAAAATATTAGGAGAAAAATATGCAAAATATATCAGAAGAACTAAACAATAAATTAAATATACTGCAAAAGTCATTGCAAGAGATGGGAAGCCTGGCAGTTGCTTTTTCAGGAGGAGTGGACAGTACATTCCTGCTTAAAGTAGCACATGATGTTTTAGGTGACAAAGTGATAGCTGTAACTGCACAATCTTCCACATTTCCTCAGAGGGAATTTAAAGAAGCAAAGGAATTTGCGGAAAAGCTGGGAGTAAAGCATGTAGTTATAGTATCAGAGGAACTTGATATAAAAGGATTCGCTGAAAATCCGACAAACAGATGCTATTTTTGCAAGCATGAACTATTTTCAAAGATTAAAGATGTGGCAAAGGAAAATAATATAGATTATGTGGCGGACGGTTCAAATGTTGATGACTTGGGCGATTACAGACCTGGAATGCAGGCAATTAAAGAACTGCAAGTTATTAGTCCTTTAAAAGATGCCGGCATGACCAAGGAAGACATCAGAACATTATCAAAAGAAATGCAGCTGCCTACATGGGATAAACCGGCATTTGCATGCCTGTCATCGAGGTTTCCGTATGGGCATAAGATAACAAGAGAAAAACTCGAAATGGTAGATAAGGCAGAACAGTTCCTGCTTGATATCGGGTTCAGGCAGGTAAGGGTCAGACATCATGGTGATATTGCAAGAATAGAGGTTTCTTCTTCAGAAAGAAATAAATTTTTTAATGAAGAATTAATGGACAAGGTTTATGAAAAATTCAGACAGATAGGTTTTGCATATACTGCTCTTGATCTTAAAGGATACAGGACAGGAAGTATGAATGAGACATTGAATAAGTGATTATGCAATAGGATTACCAATCCCTTATTAATGAATTCAAAAAATCCCTGATGAAGTTATTTTGTACATCAGGGCGTTTTATTGACAGTTTATTATTACAAAAATACAATAAAGCTATATAATCAATTATTTTATTTAACACATTGTTATGGTTAATTATAGGTAAAAATATTGATAATATATGCATACAGCATTTTATTTGGAGGAATTAAATTGAGTAAACGTCAGGAAGTTATTGTGGGACAGGATGAAATACAAAAGCAAATGGAGTATATACATTATGTAAAAGAGCAAACAAACGGCAAGCTGTTAAAATATTATATTCATACATTTGGCTGCCAGATGAATGAAAACGATTCTGAGAGATTAGCAGGAATGCTTACAGAGATGGGATATACTGAAACAGACAGAGCGGATGACAGTGATCTTGTTATTTTTAACACATGCTGTGTAAGAGAAAACGCTGAGTTAAAAGTATATGGGCATTTGGGAGCTTTAAAAAAGTTAAAAGAGAATAAGCCTGAAATGATTATATCGATTTGCGGATGCATGATGCAGCAAAAAGAAGTTGTAGAACATATAACCAAAACATATCCATATGTTGATTTGATTTTTGGTACGCACAATTTACACAGGTTCCCCGAGCTTGTTTATAATGCTCTTACTTCCGGAAGCAAAATTGTTGATACTTCAGAGTCCAACGGAGTTATAGCAGAAGGAATGCCTATAGAAAGAAAGGACAAGATTAAAGCCTGGGTAACAATCATGTACGGCTGTAATAATTTCTGTTCCTATTGTATTGTACCTTATGTAAGAGGAAGAGAAAGAAGCAGAAAAGCGGAAGATATTGTAAAGGAAGTAGAAGGTCTTTGCAAAGACGGTGTAAAAGAAATAACATTATTAGGGCAAAATGTTAATTCATATGGCAAAGATTTTAATAATGGAACAAGCTTTGCTTCTCTGTTATATATGCTAAATGAAATAGACGGACTAGAAAGAATCAGATTTATGACATCACATCCAAAAGACCTTTCTGATGAGCTAATAACCGCTATGAAAGAATGCTCGAAAGTATGCGAGCATCTGCACCTGCCTGTTCAAGCTGGAAGCACAAGAGTGCTGGAGATGATGAACAGAAGGTATACAAAAGAAAAATATCTTGAACTAACGGAAAAAATAAAGAAGGAGATACCCGGTATTGCATTAACGACAGACATAATAGTAGGCTTCCCCGGAGAAACTGAAGTAGATTTTGAAGATACTCTGGATGTAGTAAGGAAAGTAAGATTTGATTCCGCATATACATTTCTATATTCTAAACGAACAGGTACTCCTGCAGCTAGAAGTACCGAACAAATTCCGGAAGAAGTGAAAAAAGAAAGATTTTTAAGGCTTCTTGAAATCCAGAATGAAATAAGCAAAGAAATAAACGATAAGCTTAAGGGAGCGGAGCTTGAAGTTCTGGTTGAAGGATTAAGCAAGAATAATGAGAATAATTATACAGGAAGAACCCGCACAAACAAAATAGTAAATTTCAAAGGCAGCGAAGATATGGTCGGGAAACTGGTTACTGTAAGAATAGATAAAATACAAACATGGTCCCTTGAAGGTACGGTAATAAGATAATTAATATTAAACTAAACTGTAAACGGGTGGTAAAATATTATGGATTTATTTGAAAAAGCAAAAGAGCTTGGTGAGTTAATAGCTGAATCAAAAGAAATGAAAAAATTAAAAGATTATGAGGCAGCTGTAGAAGCAGATAGAAAAGCAAAGGTTCTCCTTGGGGAATACAAACTGCTGCAGATTGAACTGGCAAAAGCAAAAAAGGAAAACAGGGATACTTCCATAATAGACGGAATAAGCAAGCTGCTTCTCGAGAAAGAAAAGCAGGTAAATGAATATGAAACAACATGTAAATTTATAGAAGCTAAAAATGAATTTGATAAATTAATTAGAAATGTTAATAATGTAATAAAATTTGCTATTACAGGAGAAATAGAATGTACGCCGGACAAATGCGGTTCCTGCGGCAAAGGATGTAAATAGAGGGGTTGGAATATTATGCCGGTAACACCGATGATGCAGCAATATCTAGATATAAAAGAGCAATATAAAGATTGTATATTGTTTTTCAGACTTGGGGATTTTTATGAAATGTTTTTTGAAGATGCAGAAACTGCGTCTAGAGAATTGGAAATAACCTTAACAGGCAAGGATTGCGGTTTGGATGAAAGAGCACCGATGTGCGGAGTTCCCTTTCATTCAGCTGATACATATATAGCTAAGCTTATTAATAAAGGTTATAAAGTTGCAATTTGCGAACAGGTAGAAGATCCGGCTCTTGCGAAGGGCATTGTAAAAAGAGAAGTTATAAAGGTGGTTACACCCGGAACAGTAACCGATACCAATATGCTTGATGATAAAAAAAATAATTATTTGATGTGTGTGTATAAGCAATGTAATTATTTTGGTATCGCAGTAGTTGATATAACTACAGGTGAGTTTTCCGCAACCCGGATAAACTATGGAAATACTAAAGCTAAACTTATTGACGAGATTGCAAAATATAATCCGTCAGAAATACTGGTAAATAATGAAGTTATATGCGATTCAGAATTATTGGATATCATAAAAAATAAGCTCAATATATATATTTCTGCCTTTAGTGATGAATATTTCACCAATGTAAATGCCAGAAATAAAATAAGCTCATTAATTCCTGACTGTGAAATTATCGATAATGAGTTTGACCTTTCAGTAAACGCTTCAGGAGCTTTACTTGAATACCTTGAACAAACTCAGAAATCAAGTCTTAGCCATATACAGACGATAAAGTCCTATGATATAGAAAAGTATATGGTACTTGACCTGTCTACCAGAAGAAACCTGGAGCTTACGGAAACAATAAGGGACAAGTCGAGAAAAGGTACTTTGCTGTGGGTTCTTGACAAAACCGTAACGTCTATGGGAGGCAGGATGCTCAGAAAATGGATGGAACAGCCTCTTATAAATGTTCATGATATCAATGACAGGCTGAATGCTGTAAGTGAGTTTAAAGATAAATTTATGTTAAGAATGGAAATACGAGAGTTATTAAAAAATGTTTATGATATTGAAAGGCTTATAGGAAAGGTTGTATTAGGTTCAGCAAACTGCAGGGATTTAATAGCTTTACGTAATTCTCTGGCTCAGCTGCCTCAGATAACCAATATTATGAAAGAATGCGAAGCGCCTTTAAATAAGAATATATTTAATAGTATTGATACTCTCGAAGACGTACATAAGCTGATAGATGATACCATAGAGGAAGAACCTCCGGTTTCTGTTAAGGAAGGCGGTATAATTAAAAAAGGATACAGTGAAGAGGTGGATAATCTAAGAAGAGCAGCAACCGAAGGCAAAAGCTGGATTGCGTCAATTGAGGCTTCGGAAAGAGAAAAAACAGGTATTAAGAATTTAAAAATAGGGTTTAATAAGGTATTTGGGTATTATATTGAAGTAACTAAGTCATATTATGACCTTGTACCTGAAACATATATCAGAAAACAGACCCTTGCTAACTGTGAAAGATATATAACACAGGAATTGAAAGAAATAGAAGAGACCATACTGGGAGCTGAAGAAAAGGTAGTAAAGGTTGAATATGAAATATTTGTGGATATAAGAAATAGAGTTGCACAACAGGTAGATAGAATCAAAAAGACGGCTGTATGCATAGCACAGATAGATGTGCTGTCATCATTTGCAGAAGTAGCTGACAGAGAATCATATACGATGCCGGAAGTATCAAATGATGAAATAATCGAGATAAAAGACGGAAGGCATCCGGTAGTTGAAAAGACTATGGGGCAGAATTCATTTGTACCTAATGATACCTTGCTGGATATGTCAGAAAACCGGCTTGCAATAATTACAGGCCCAAATATGGCAGGAAAATCTACATATATGCGTCAGACTGCCTTAATTGTACTAATGGCGCAGATAGGCAGCTTTGTTCCTGCCTCAAGCGCAAAAATTGGAATTACTGACAGAATATTCACCAGAGTCGGTGCTTCTGATGACCTTGCATCAGGGCAAAGCACATTTATGGTGGAAATGACCGAAGTAGCCAATATCCTTGCCAATGCAACTCCAAGAAGCCTTCTTATTCTTGACGAAATAGGAAGGGGTACAAGTACATTTGACGGCCTAAGCATTGCCTGGTCCGTCATAGAGTACATTGCAAGCAAAGAAAATATTGGATGCAGGACACTGTTTGCCACTCATTATCATGAATTAACGGAACTGGAAGGAAAACTTACGGGTATTAAAAATTACTGCATTACAGTAAAAGAAGAAGGAGACGACATTATATTCCTTCGTAAAATTATACGCGGAGGTGCGGACGGTAGCTACGGAATACAGGTAGCAAAGCTTGCAGGTGTACCTCAGCCGGTAATAGACAGGGCTAAAGAGATTTTGAAAATACTTGAAGAAGAAGATATAAGCAAGAAAGAAGCAAAAATAAGAAAGACCAGTACAGTAATAGAAGGGCAGATAGATATGTTTGCTGTAAACAGTCTCACTAAGTCCATGAGCGAAATTATAGATGAGCTGAAAAGTATTGAGATAACTAATTTAACACCGCTGGATGCGATGAACATACTGTACAGGCTGCAGAAGAAGGCGAGGAGTCTGGGGTAGAGGGTTTGCCGCTTTTGACCGACCAAAAGCGGAGCAAAAGTCGCTTTTCAAAATGGGACATTTCTCAGCAAGGATGACACTCGATAGCAGAGAAGTGTCCCCTAACCTTGTACGTTCTGTTGCGCCTAAAAAAGACATCGTGTCATTTTTACCTCGTCGTCTGTTTTTCTATCGAGTGTATTGACGAAGCTTTCAAAGGCTCATATTGCAGCCGTTGTAGAAATAAAATTACAAGGATGACCTACATAAACAGAAAAGGGTTCAACCAACCTTAATAAATGAGTCCAAGAACTGATTTCCAACAAGACGTTTGAAAGAATTGAATAGTAAGACATGATAAATAATATAACTTATTTGTAGAGAGTGCAATTTGAGGAGTATATTATGGTGCGGATTCTAGTAGTTGAAGATGATAAAAATACAAGGAAGTATATAGAGGCGGTGTTGACTGCTGAGAATTATACCGTGATTACTGCTGCGAATGGTGAGGAAGCGCTGGATGTGATGGAAAGAGAGCATATTGATCTGGTGGTTCTGGACATTATGATGCCTAAGATGGATGGCTATGAATTTACAAAAGCGCTGCGGGACAGCAGCAATAATCTGCCGATACTTATGGTTTCTGCCAAGCAGCTCCCAAAAGACAAGCACAAAGCATTCCTTGTGGGAACTGATGATTATATGACAAAACCGTTTGACGCACAGGAAATGATATTACGCATAAAAGCACTTTTACGCCGTGCGCAGATTGCAAATGAACAAAAAATAGTAATCGGTGATGTAACGCTGGATTACAATAGCTTTACTGTAACAAAAGGAAATGAAGTTCAGGAACTTCCGCAAAAGGAGTTTTTGCTTCTTTGGAAGCTCCTATCCTATCCGGGCAAGATATTTACCCGTATTCAGTTAATGGATGAAATCTGGGGAAATGAGAGCGAATCCGGCTGGGAAACGGTGACTGTGCATATCGCCAGACTTCGTAAAAGGTTTGAAGGCTGGAATGAATTCGAAATAGAATCGGTTCGCGGCCTTGGGTATAAGGCGGTGAAAAAGGTATGAAAGGAATAGAGAGAAAACACAGATTAGCCCTGACCATACTGTTTTCATCTGTCGTATTTTGTTTTTTCATAATGACAATGCTAATAGTAGGAATTGTCATAATTTTTTTGATACACAAAGGAGTTTTAAGCCATGGCAGAGATGTGCCGAGAGTAGATCATTTGATAATCAATATAATGATTGCAAGTGTTCTTCTTGGAGCAATACTGACTGCAGTAGCAAGCCGTATTCCCCTTAAACCGGTCAATTCTTTTATTAATGCTATGAATCGGTTGGCTTCCGGTGATTATAAGACACGTCTGCAATTCGGTAAATTTTTTGACAGGTTTTCCATAGCTCAGGAACTGACAGAGAGCTTTAACCATATGGCCGAAGAGCTTGATAAAACAGAGATGCTCCGCTCCGACTTCATTAATAATTTTTCCCACGAGTTTAAAACACCGATTGTTTCTATAGCAGGATTTGCAAATCTCTTGAAGTATGGAAACCTTACAGATGAGCAAAAGGCTGAATATATAAATATTATCGAAGAGGAATCCCTGCGGCTTGCCGCAATGGCTACCAATGTACTGAATCTGACTAAGCTAGAAAATCAAACAATTCTGACAGGAGCAAGTGAATTTAACCTTTCTGAACAAATCCGTAACTGTGTTCTGCTTCTTGAAAATAAGTGGAGCAAAAAGAATATTGATCTCGACCTTGCATTTGAAGAATACAATATTTATGCTAACGAAGAAATGCTGAAAGAGGTTTGGATAAATCTGCTGGATAACGCATTTAAATTCAGTGACGAGGGCGGAACGGTGAGAATCAACATAACGGAAATTGAAGACAGGATTCTTGTATCTGTCTCAAATACGGGAGAGGAAATACCGGAGAAGGCAAAAGAACTTATTTTCCGAAAATTTTATAAGGTAGATGAATCTCATTCCAGCACAGGTAACGGGATTGGGCTGGCTATAGTCAAAAAAATCGTGGAGTTGCACGGTGGTGACGTTATTGTTTCATCCGGCAATCGTAAAACAGTGTTTACCGTTTCTTTGCCCAAATAAATAATTAAATTTACTGCGTGACATTATGCTCCCTTTATGATTAACGGTTTAGATAAAAGACTGTTAACTATAAAGAGGAGCATTTTTTATACAAAAGTTTATTTTAGTTTAGTTTCAGTTTAGATAAGAGTGCTATAAAAACATTGCATATTTGAGGAGGCGATGTGTAGATTGAAAAAGAGACGGGAAGGAAAGTTTCGCATCAGTTCAGTAGTATAAAGCAACTTCTGCTGAAAAGCGACTTAAGGAGGTCCTTATGAAAAAATGGTTTTCAAATTTAGGATATAAGTTAAATATTTTTATGCAGGGGCGTTACGGTTATGATGAACTCTCACGATTCTTATTAATAACCGGGCTTATTATGATGCTCATTTCCGGTTTTAAATATCTTCATTTATTATATCTCCTTGGGTTTGCCATGCTGCTATGGTCATTATTTCGAACTCTTTCAAAGAATATTTACAAAAGGCAGATGGAACGCAGCAAATATCTTGGTATCAAGAATAAAACCGTTCATAAATTCCGTGTGTATAAAAACATATGGCGTGACCGGAAAACCCACAAGTATTATAAATGCCCTGGCTGCAGGAACTTTGTACGCATAAAAAAACCGGAGAAAGGCAGAAAAATTATGATTACTTGTCCTAAATGCAAATACAGCTTTGAAAAAAGAACATAGGAAGGTGATTAATAGAACCCAGATCCGGCAAGGTCCAGAAAATTCATTCACCGTTACATTTGCAGGAAAATAAATTTAAATTTTCTGGTGGTACGCTTAATTTCCTACTTTGTACAAATAATACTATATAGTTTGCTGCTTGTGCGCTGACAAAAAGGAGGAAAGAAATGGGCAAAGCAATAGGAATAGACCTTGGCACTACAAACAGTTGCGTTGCTGTTGTGGAAGGCGGAAAACCTGTTATAATACCTAACGAAAAAGGTAACCGAACTACTCCTAGCGTTGTTGCGTTTACAAAGGAAGGGGAACGTCTTGTAGGTGAAGCAGCAATGAGGCAGGCAATTATCAACAGTGAGCGCACTATTAGATCTGTAAAACGTCACATGGGTACTAATTGGAAAAAAGAAATAGACGGAAAATATTATTTACCCCAGGAAATTAGCGCAATGATACTGCGTAAACTAAAAACGGATGCGGAAGCCTACCTTGGTGATAAAGTAACGGATGCGGTTATTACTGTCCCTGCGTATTTTAACGATATACAGCGTCAGGCAACAAAGGATGCCGGGCGTATTGCAGGATTAAATGTCATGCGTATTATAAATGAACCCACCAGTGCTGCACTTGCATATGGATTAAATAACGGTACACAACAGAAAGTAATGGTATACGATCTTGGTGGCGGCACCTTTGACGTTTCAATTATCGAGATTGGCGAAGGCGTTATTGAAGTTCTTGCCACGAGCGGGGATAATCACCTTGGCGGAGATGATTTTGACGAGCGCATAATTAACCATCTAGTGGATGTGATTAAAAAGGAATATCATGTAGATATTAGTAAAGATTTTGCTGCATGTCAGCGTATAAAGGAAGCTGCTGAGCAGGCGAAAAAGGAACTTTCCAGTTCAGAAAACAGTTATATAACGCTTCCATACTTAACACAGGTGCGCGGAAATACCATTAACTTTGAATATAATCTTACACGAAAAGTATTCAATGATTTGACCCGCGACCTTGTGGAACGGACAGTCATTCCTGTACAGAATGCACTGATGGATGCAGGAATAGCAGCATCAGAACTTGGTAAGGTATTATTGGTTGGCGGATCCACAAGGATACCTGCTGTTCAGGAAAAAGTACGGGAACTTACGGGGTTGATTCCTTCACAGAGCATTAATCCTGATGAATGCGTGGCTCAAGGAGCTGCTGTGCAGGCGGATACACTTACAGGCGGAGCGATCACGCTCTATGGTGGTAGCAATATCCTGTTGCTTGATGTTACGCCCCTAAGCCTGTCCATAGAAACACTAGGTGGTGTGGCTACAAAGCTTGTGGAACGAAATACGACGCTTCCTGTGCATTGTTCGAAGATTTTCACAACAGCTGCGCCGTTTCAGAGAAGTGTGGATATACACGTCCTGCAGGGAGAACGCCCGATGGCAAAAGATAATAAAACCATTGGAAAATTCAGACTAAGCGGAATAAAGCCGGCACCTGCCGGAGTCCCGCAAATTGAAGTTACGTTTGATATAGATACAAATGGTATTTTGAAGGTATCGGCAAAGGATTTGGATACAGGCAAGGAACAATCAATTATAATTACCGATAATGAGCGTATGTCTGATGCTGAAATCGAACAGGCAATTCGTGATGCGGAGATGTATGTGAAGCAGGATGATATCCGGCGCCAGGTAATTAACATAACTTATGAGGCAAACAAATGTCTTAACCGCGCTGAAACAGCACTTGGCAAAATTAAAAAGGAACTTCCGAAGGAAGAAAGAAAAAAGATTAAAGCTGATATTACTAATCTGAGAAAAATGCTTGTAAAATTAAAACCGGATAAAATGATAGAAAGTGACATATCATCTGTACGTAATGCTATTGATCAATTGAATTCAAACAGTGCAAATGCTTGTCGTATGGCAGGTATTGACATAGAAAGTAAGTAAGGAGGAAATAATTTGCTGGAACTTAAAAATATAATTAAGATTTACCCTACTGGTGGCGAAAATGTAGAGGCATTGAAAGGAATAGATCTGAAATTTCGTGATAGTGAATTCGTATCGATTCTGGGCCCATCCGGTTGCGGAAAAACAACTATGTTGAATATTATCGGAGGGCTTGACCAGTGTACCTCCGGAGATCTTATAATTAACGGCAGATCAACAAAAGAATATAAAGACAGAGATTGGGATGCATACAGAAATCATTCCGTTGGTTTTGTTTTTCAAACATATAATTTAATACCTCATCAGACGGTATTGGCAAATGTTGAGCTTGCCCTTACATTGTCAGGTGTATCTAAACTGGAAAGGCGCAAACGCGCAAAAGAAGCGCTGGAAAAGGTTGGTCTTGCAGATCAGATACGAAAGAAACCGTCAGAATTGTCCGGCGGACAGATGCAGAGAGTTGCTATAGCCCGTGCTATAGTAAATAATCCGGATATCATATTAGCCGATGAACCGACAGGAGCCCTTGATACTGAAACAAGCATACAGGTTATGGATATTCTCAAAGAGATCGCAAAGGACCGCCTTGTTATTATGGTAACCCACAATCCGGATCTGGCGGAGAAATATTCAACACGTATCGTAAGAATGCTTGACGGTAAGATTATCAGCGACAGTATACCTCTTTCTGAAGAAGAGATAAAGAGGGAAGCTGCTAAAGCACAAGTGAGGGAAGAGACTAATCGTAAGAAAAAAATGCCGTCGATGTCCTTTGGAACTTCATTTGGACTTTCGCTTAAAAATCTATTTACAAAAAAAGGAAGAACAGCGCTGACCAGTTTTGCCGGCTCTATCGGTATCATTGGTATTGCATTAATTTATGCAGTATCCCATGGTACTACTGCATTTATCGATTCTGTGCAGGAAGAAACCCTTACTTCTTACCCTTTAACTATAGAAGCACAAAATGTTGATACTTCTACATTGCTTTCAACATTTATGGGAAAAGCAAAATCCGTTTCTAAGCATGAGAATGACGCTGTTTATCAAAAAGCAATGCTTTATGAAATGATGAATGCGATGAATTCCCTTGACACCCAGAAGAACGATTTAAAAGCTTTTAAGAAATATATTGAAAATGAGCGGGCAAATGCAAACAGCAAACTAAGCACGGCTCTGGCAGGTGTACAGTATACATATGATACCGATCTTTTAATCTACACAAAAAATGTCGACGGTACGATTATACGTTCCGATACGGAAGCTATGACGCTGGAACTTATGAAAAAGTATGTGGGCGTAGATATGTCCAATATGATAGCATTGCGCGATAAGACTGTTATGGGCAGCGCTTCATCAATGATGACTTCATCTATGAAATTATGGAAAGAATTACTGCCTGGAAATAACGGAAAACTTGTGAATCAAGTAATTGAGAAACAGTACGATTTGGTATACGGAAACTGGCCCACAAGATATGATGAAATTATATTATTTGTAGATAAAAATAATGAAATTGACGATATGACTCTATATGCATTGGGACTGAAATCTGAAGAGGAAATCAAGAAACTTATGGATGCAGCGGTTAATCATAAGACAATTGATTATGAGGTACAGAAATGGTCCTATGAAGAAATCTGCAATATGGATTTCCGTACAATTTTAAACTTCGACTGCTATACTTATGATGAAAAAACGGGTACTTATACGGATCTTAGGAATACAGAAGCGGGTTTAAAATATTTGTATGATAACGGGCTTACACTTCGTGTGGTTGGTATTGCAAAACCCAGCAAAAACTCTATTGCATCCACAGACAGAAGCTATATAGGATACACAAGTAAGTTAACTGAATACATTATTGAACATGCAGCTCAATCGGAAGCAGTAAAAGCACAAAAAGAAAATCCGAATACGGATATTTTCACAGGACTGCCATTTAAGGATACGGATGGTACGGTATCAAATGAGAAAAAAGCGTTGGAATTTAAAGAGTACATCGCATCTCTTGATACTTCAGGGAAAGCATCAGCTTACCTGAAGATAATGAGTATACCTTCTGAAGAAGAAATAGAAAAGTTTATTTCCGGCACTCTTGCAAGTATGACACGTGCCGATATGGAAGCTGCTATTGCACCGGCAATGACAGAACAAACAGGAATGGATGAAGCAGAGATTGCTGAATATATATCTTCCATGAGTGACGAAGACTTAAAAGAAATGTTTACTAAAGCTTTGACCGAACAGTATCGTACAAAGTATGCCGAACAGGTAAAACAACAGATGGGTAATATGACAAATGAACAATTGGCAGCCGCGCTTGATATGGCAATTACTCAGTATACGGACGAAATGTGTGCTAAATATTATGATGAAATTCTGGAATTTTCAGATTCTACTTATGAAGACAATTTGAAAAAACTTGGCTGTGTTGATTTTGACAATCCGGCTTCAATTAATTTATATGCCTCTTCATTTGCCAACAAGGATGTTATTAAAGATGCTATTTCGGAATACAACAAAAATGTTGACGATTTGAAGGAGATAACCTATACGGACTATGTAGGGCTTATGATGTCATCAGTTACAACGATTATAAATGCGATTACCTACGTTCTGATTGCATTTGTTGCAGTATCTTTGATTGTTTCATCTATAATGATAGGAGTTATTACATTGATTTCCGTACAGGAGCGTACAAAAGAAATCGGTATCCTGCGTGCTATAGGTGCATCGAAAAGAAATGTTTCCAGTTTGTTTAACGCAGAAACTGTCATTATAGGTTTCACATCGGGTCTGTTAGGCGTGATAATTACTTATCTGCTATGTATACCGATAAATCTGATACTGCATCATTTAACAGGCCTTAACAACCTCAGTGCGATTCTTCCGGTACAGACCGCCATCATTCTGATTGTTATCAGTATGCTTCTGACATTGATTGCCGGTATTATTCCGTCACACAGTGCCGCTAAGAAGGATCCGGTTGTTGCATTAAGGACTGAATAGTATGATGAACTAAAAGTGTTAAAATAAGTGAATTGGTTAATATAAATAAACGAAAAATGCGGATTCTTAGGAATCCGCATTTTTAATAAGCACATTATACACATGACTATGACTGAAAACAAAATAATGTGGTTTACAGTAATGACTACCAGTAAATAAATTTGTCTTTTTATAATATTATAAGCAACCAGAAACTACACAATACAAGCTTTAATTTAAGGTAGAATTAAGGTATATGAGTTATTTTATAGTAGAATTATAAAGTGGAAGATGAAATTTTAGATAAATTATTAATTAGTATTGTTTTATATAATTGCCTTATTAATAAAACAGCTGCATAAGAGTTTGCTTATATATTTTACATTTGCTTGATATATTTTGATATGTTATTTATTACTTATGCGCAAGTAAATTATTTCAAAAAAATAGCAATAAGTTCCTTTAAGATTTTTGGATATGTGATTTATAGTAATCGGGTTATAAAGTTTTTTGTATTTAGTAAATAAAAGGAGAATATGTGGGGATGAGGGGCTACTGGAGAAATCACAGATTTTGGATTATTTACAGCATTTTGCTGGCTGCTTTTACGACATATGCTCTATTAGATGTGTTTTTGATTCCTCATCGTTATGAAACGGTTAAAAGTATTAAAAAGATAAATGCGAGCAGTAATAGCAGTGTTAGTAGCAGTAGCGATAATAAAACCGTAAGCACCAAATATAATAATAACACTAAGTATAATAATAGCACCGATAATAATGATGATAATAACGCAAATGATAGTAATAGTGAATATGATGTTGAGTCTGTAGATGAGGATAGTGTCGAATATAATAATATAAATGAGAGCAATGAAGATATTGAAAATACAGATAATATTGTATATAAGGATGATTACACATATAAGGATGCCAACATAATTATTTCACTCACAACATATCGTAAGTATGACACTGATATTTATGTTGCAGATGTGAAATTGTCTTCGGCAGATTATTTAAAAACTGCATTGGCAGAAAACACTTATGGTAGAAATATAAAGGCATATACTTCTGTTATTGCTGAAGAAAATAATGCTATACTTGCAATCAATGGTGATTTTTATGGAGCACAATCTCAGGGGTATGTAATACGTAATGGTGTACTTTATAGATCATCAGCTGTGAAAGGAAATGAAGATTTGGCCATATATGATGACGGATCATTTGAAATTATTGAAGAATCAAAAATTCGTGCAGAAGAGTTGTTAAATGCAGGGACACAACAGGTATTGGCATTTGGACCCGCATTGGTTGAAAACGGAAAGATATCGGTGTCAGAGAAAGATGAAGTTGGTAAAGCTATGGCAAGCAATCCTCGGACAGCTATAGGGTTAATTGATGACCTGCATTATGTGTTTGTGGTGTCGGACGGACGCTCAAGTTCAAGAAAAGGTTTGTCTCTATATCAGTTAGCTCAGTTTATGGAAGGTTTGGGAGTAAAAACGGCATATAATTTAGACGGCGGCGGTTCTTCGACTATGTATTTTAACGGAAGGGTTATTAACAATCCTACTACGAACGGCAGGACAATTAAGGAAAGAGAGGTGAGTGACATTGTATACATCGGTTATTAATAATGAGAGAATACAAGCTTTAAAAAGGGCTAAAATATATATTCCTGTTACTTTATTCTGTATGTTATTCGGATGGATATATGAAAAATTCAGCTTTGGTGTATATTCAAATTATATGATTTATGCATTTGTGTTTCCTTTTATAGGTGGCGTGGTTTTTTGGTTCTTAATAGGGACAAGTAAGAAAAAAATTAGTTTAAATAAGATTTTTATAAAATGTCATTCTGCTTCCATTGCAACATTTACTGTAGGATTTATTTTTAAAGGTGTTCTGGATATCTACGGAACTACTAGTAATCTATGCAATGTATATTGGATTGCAGGTATTGCTTTTGCTTTCATTGCAGTTATATTTTGTTTTAGGAAATAGATGAAGCAATTATTGGAAATTTTAGTTATAATTGCTTTAATGTATATAGAGTGTGTTGTATAAGAAAACTTGTTTTTTTTTCGGTATACTATTATAATTAATAATATGGTTAAAATTTACACTAAAAAGGGCGTCAGAACAGACAACTTAAGTGGTAATGTTTAGTTGAGATTATTCATACTTACAAATATAATATTTTTGTTTATTTTATTTTTATTAATTTTTAATGCCACAGGTGCGCATTAAATAACGGGAATAATACAAATCTAACCTTGCTGTGTTTCAGTTCGGCAAAATGAGAGGGGGGTCATTTTGAACAGATATATCATCGCGTTTTTTATTTTTAGCTTTCTGGGTTGGATTTGGGAAAGTATATATTGTACTATATATGGACGTAAGTGGAGCAACCGTGGCTTTCTTTATGGGCCAATCTGCCCGATTTACGGATGTGGATCATTACTGGGCTTTCTCTTATATGACTTGGTAAAAACCGCACAGCTGCCGGATTTGGATTGGTGGATAATATTCATAATTGGTTTTGTAGTGAGTATGGTTTTAGAGTATCCTACTTCATGGGCTCTTGAAAAACTGTTCAAAGCACGGTGGTGGGATTACAGTAAAATTCCGCTGAATATCAACGGAAGGACAAGCGTGCCTACATCCATTGCATTTGGAGGTGCCGCGATATTGGTAGTAAAAGTTCTGTCACCTTTTGTTGACAGGGGAATTAGCGTGATAACCGAACCTTTACTAAATATACTGGTTATTTTATGTGTTTCAATTGTATCTGTAGATACTACATTGACTATATCTGCACTGACAGATTTTCATAAACGTGTTGCTTCATTAGATGAAGGATTTAAAAACCGTATGACGGATATAGTAAATCAGGTATTTAACATACAAAATACTTTTTACCATAACGTAATTCAGAGAATTGCTGTTTTTAAGCTTCCGGAACGCAAAAATTGGATAGCGAAAAGGCTTCGTGAAAATCAGCTAGTTGAACTGATTAAAGACTATTTCAAAGCAAATGTTGAAAAGCAGATTAATGAAAATATTCAGCAAGAAACAGCCTCAACATTGGAACATAGTGAAAATGTTGAATGGATTAGCTATCTTATCGATGAAAAATTACATCTCAATGCTGACGAAAAGGAATTAGTAGAAGCAGCAATGCTGCATGATTTGCACCTTTATGACTTACAGGATAAAAACTACGCAAGTAATTCCCATGATATTGTGCAATCTGACTTAGCGCTTAATAACGAAGAAAAGCATTCCGTAATATCTGTAAAGGAACAAGAAACCTTGCATAGTCATATGTGGCCGCTGAAAATTACGGCCATTCCAAAGAATAAAGAATCCTTGATTATATATTTCGCAGACAAGTATTGTGTTCTCATTGAAAAAATCCGTTCAAATAAAAATCTTAGAAAAAAGCTTTTTTGATACGTTAAAAGTATTTGATGATGACGATATTACAGAAGTTATATGAACGGCGTAAGACAGATGTAAGTTTTGAATGGATTTTAAATACTACTGAAGCGGATACTGGTGAAAAGAAAATGTTTTAAGGAGAGTAAAAATGTTTCGCAGAATGAGAAGATTTAAGCAGGCTGTCTCAGAGGAAGAATGCAAGAAGATATTAAGAGAAGCAAAAAGAGGTACATTTTCAGTCCTAGGGGATAATGGATATCCATATACTATTCCTATTAATTTTTACTATGATGAAATTGATAATCGCATATACTTTCATGGAGCTAAAGAAGGCCATAAAGTTGATTCCATAAAGAAATGTGACAAGGTGTGTTTCACTACATGGAACAAAGGTTTTAGAAAAGAAGGTCGTTGGGAATGGAATGTTACCAGCGTTATAGTATTTGGCAGAGCAAAAATTATTGAAGATGGGGAAATGACTGAAGACAAAGTTCGTAAAATGGCCTATAAGTATTTCCCGACAAAGAAGGAAGCAGAAGAAGATTTTACCCGCAGCATTAACAGGGTACAGCTTTTTGCAATTGATATTGAGCATATGACTGGTAAGCTGGTTGAGGAAAAATAAAAGAGATTATCAATGAATAATTAATTAAGCAAGTAATATATATTTGTTTACAGTTCTTTATCATATCTCAAATTTAATCGGTATGAGCCGGTTTCAAACGGTAAAAAATACTGCCGTTAAAGACTTTTAAAGCTTTAACGGCAGTTAATAATTATGTTCTAAATTTTAAACTGCTTAACCAAATTTATCAGCGACTCTGATTTCTTATTTGATTTGCTTGCAAGGTTTACAACGTTTTCAGTCATACTTACTATTTCTGTAGCTTTCTGTGCGATATTTGTCGCTCCCATAGCCTCTTCATTGGCAGAAGTGCTTATCTGGTTAATAGCCTGAACCATGTTATGTATCGACGCTAAGAGTTCTTCCGAAGTTGAACTGAATTCGGTTACTATATCGTTGATTGCCATGGAAAGTTCATTATATCGCTGGCTGTTTTGTACTATGTTTTCATAATCGTTGAGTACCTTTTTGTCAATAAACTCCATGATTTCCATCGAGCTTGAAGAAAGGGCATTAACAACTTCAAGAACCTCATTTGTGATTTTTTGAATTCTTGAGACAGAGGTTTTTGAACTTTCGGCAAGAGACCTGATTTCATCCGCCACTATCGCAAATCCTTTGCCCGCTTCTCCGGCCCTTGCAGCTTCAATTGTCGCATTCAATGCCAGCAAATTCGTCTGGGAAGTAATTTCAAGTATGGTATTCGACAATTCGTTGATCTGATTGACTGCTTTTGCTTGTTCAATTGCATTCTCCAAACTGCCCTTTGTCTTATTGTAAATATCTAAAGCTTCTTGCTTGGAGGAAATAGCGCTTGCTTTCATTTCTTCACTGATAGCATTTGCCTTGCTGACAGTAATTGCACCTTCCTGAGCCTTCGAAGCAACAGACTCAATAGCCTTTTCCAATTCTAATGAAGTTGCATTCATTTCCTGGCCTGAAGCTGCCATTTCTTCTGTTCCAGCAGATAATTGCTCAGTGGTGGAGGAAATATCTCCAACGTTTTCGTTCAGGTGGTACATATCCTTATTGATCTCGGTTAACATCTGACTGACATCGGCAGATTCGTCGATGACCGCTTTTATCATTGAGCGTAAGGAATTCTGCATTTTTTCAAGGGACTTGGTCAAACTGCCTATTTCATCATGCTTTGCCAAAAGCTTTTTAGATATTTCTTCTGTAAAATCTCCCGTGGACATAACATTTAAAAGTTTGGTAGCATCTTTGACTGGACGGGAAATGCTTCTTGAAAACACCATCGTTAAACCTATTCCGATTATCAGAAAAATTGCAGATAACATTGCCATGTTTTTATTTAGTTTAGACACTTTAGCCATAACTACGGATTTTGGTGATGTCACACCTAAGGACCAGTCCGTGCCTTCTACCGGATAGTAAGCCATGTATTTGGTCATACCTTTGAAGGTATATTCACCGACGCCTGTTTCTCCTTCAGCCATTTTTTTTTGAATAATATATACTGATTCCAATTCCGGATCAGCGGCGTATTGTTCAAAAATATTGTACATTTCCATGACACGGCTTTGATCACTATTGGCTATTGTTGTGCCTTCATCATTAATCATAAAAACTTCCCTATTGCCTGATTCCATTTCATGTGTATACTCACTTAAGCAATTACCGTCCTGAATGGCAACCAGTACTCCTGTAACTTGATCAGCTTCTTTAATTGGAACTGCAAATATAATAACAACACTTTGATCCAGTTTATTAATAATGGGGTCTGAAACATTTGCAATCCCGGACAATGCCTTTTGAAAATAATCTCTTTCCCGGAGATTCATGGTGACCCCGTCAGTATTTACGCAATCTCCGTTGGTATCAGCGATAAACATGTTTATATGCCCGTTTCGCTGAACTTCATTCCGAAGAAGTTTTACTTTTTCTTCTAGTGTCAAGTCGTTGCTTTTTATCCATGGACTTTCAGCTAAAGCCTGCAAGGCATTGAATTGGATGTTGACCTTTTCTGTAATTATCTTAGCATCGGCTTTTGCTATTTCTAAAAGGTTTTCATCAATGTTTGTTTTCAGGGCGTTGCTGGCGCTATAATAAGCAAAGACTGCCAACCCTGTACAAATTATAAATATTAGAATTCCAAATAATAAAGTTATTTTAGCTGTAATGCTTTTCATTGCAATGGGTTTAATTTTTTTCATTAAATACTCTCCTATGTTATATTTTTTGAGTTCAGTGTACTGCTAAATTTTGTTATTTAATAATTTTGAATTAAAATTAAACCACCTCCGAATTACTTAAGCATCAACAAAGCTGAGCTATATTGAAGCAGTAGGCCGATTATTATAAAATTTTAATTTTTGAATACCGGGTTGAATACCTGACTTCAATAAAATTTGGAATATGGTTGTTTGGAATTATAAAAATGAAATAAAAGGATTTGAAACAGAAAGATATTTGAGCTTTAAAAGCATAAATATTTCATCAGTACTTAACTGGATTGTAATTAGTAAGCACTAAAAAGTATAAATATAGATGTACAAGAAATCCACGAATTATTTGTCCTATTGCTAAATCGATTATGTATAAAGTTTAACTTCACTGTACATTTATTTTTTGCTTTTGTTGCTTTATTTTCATTTGCTGTTTCAGTATAAAAAGCATTATAATCCTATAGTTTATATCAAATCTATAAAATTATATTACAACTAAATGGTTCTAAACCTTTCATTTGGTTTAATGATATAATCTTTCTAAAAGCATAAATTCCTTTATCAAAACCATACTCAATTTCACAGCTTTAATGAGTTATAAATTTATATGAACTACTTTGGAAAATAAAGCTTAAAGTATCTTAAATCTATGCCTTTTCTGTACAAACAAGGAGTAAACCGAGAGTATTCTCTAACATTACTCTTTTCAACTCGTAAAATATTATGGTAATAGTTTGATGAGCGATATTGGATACAGATAGTTAAATTTAAGATACATATTAGTGATTATACTAGAAAATCTCATATTAAACAAAAACATACGAAAATTTTACATTATTCATAAAAATATATAATTAGGTTTACAATATAAGGTAATAAATGTAAATTAAAGAAAATGGCGTATTATATTTTATATGGACAGGAAGTATATAAATAAATTGTTGAATGCTGTTATGAAAATGGCTATCATTTTTAAAGAGGTTATTAATTTTAATATTATTTAGTACAGTAAATATTTAAACTTATTATAAATTAATCAAGCAGAATTGGCCTACAGAATACTTACAGGAGTGATAAAATGAATAGTCAGTTTATTAAAGAAACTGTTAAAAATGCTCTTAAGACATCTGTATTTAAAATTGATGAATTACATGGCGGATTTTCCAAGCAGGTATACAAAATGATAACGCAGAACGACAGCTATATTCTTTATATTTGGCGCCCTTCATTTGATAATAAACTAACTGAGAATAAAGCCGTAGGAATAGAATACTTATATTGGGATTCGTGTACCTTATGTCATTACAGCAGGACATCATAATGACGTAGATTATGCAATTGTTGAATGTTTTAGAGGCCAGTGCTTGAATAATTGTATGAGAAACAGAGGTAATATAACTGCTGTCTCCGATAAAATAACTGATGTTATGAACAGGATGGCAGCTAAAAAACGGGCATACTACGGACCTCCTATAATAAATGAACCTAATGGTATTTCTGCAGTAGAATTGGTATTTGATTTTACTGCAGAAGAGTTAAATATTGCTTCAGAGCTTGACAATGAACTTGCCGGTATAAAGTTAAACATACTGCAACTAATGAGGCAAAAAATGTATGAAATTAATGAAATAAAAAATCAGGAATTCAGCCTTATTCACGGAGAGCTTTTGCCGGATCATATCTTTATACTTGATAATGATGAAATTGGACTTATTGATGTAGATGGCATTATATATTTCGATATTGAATACGACTGGGCACTTATAAACATAACATTTGGAGAAAAGATGCCTTTACCGAAGTCTGTTAATGTTGAGAAGTTTGAGTTTTATAGATTATGCTGGAAAATTATATATCTTTCGGCGACCATTGATTGTCTTGTGCATGTAGACAGTATTTATAAATGGCACAGAAATATACGTGAAAACTACTTGCGAGATTTAAAGAAGATGATTCAATGAGAGTCGGTGTAAAATTTAAATACAGCAATCAAGGAAAAGACAAATTACATGCCATTCCTTTTCCAAATTGTTAATTATGCGGCTGATACCGGATTGTGAGTAGTTCAATATTTCCACAGCCTTTGTAAAACTTCCGTATTCAGCAGTTTTGATAAAAGCTATATATTCTTGAATATTCATATCCATAACATATTCACCTATATATAAGTAAATTCATATGTGAAACATGTATCAAATTATTGTAAAGTTACTTTATTACATAAAAGTATAATTCAAATGTTAAATAAAAAGATAGACTTTGGAAAAATATCTGATATACTGAAAACAAAAGAATGATTATTGCTTCATATTTCATTTCAATATTATTTAAATAATATAAATGAAAGAGATGTGGAAGCTATGGATACCACCAAACAAAGAATGATAAACTTTCTGCTTGAAAATGCCAATCCTTCAATAAAATACAGAGTCAAAAAAGAAATAATCAACTAAATAACACCCGAAGAAGAAAAGGAATTACAAGATCAAATACTCAGTGAACCAATAATACAATCGATTATAAAATGTCAGAAAGAAAATGGCTGGCTCGGCAATGGATTTCACGGCCCGAATAAAAACGCAGGTCTACGAATAAAAACGCAGGTCTATATGAAAACCAGGAAGTCGGAACAAAATATCTCACAGAGAAAGGTGTACGTAAAGATACTCCTGTACTCAAAAGGGCAATGGAAGCCTTTGTTACAACAAAGCTGTCTGATAGTTGTTATCGTACAAAAGGAAGGATATATGACGAGTTTAAGTATGCAGCAAATGGGCAGAACCTCATCAGGTGCGCTTGCATTGCACGGGCGGGATATGATGATGCCAAAGATATAAAGCCGCAGATTCAATTATCCCTGGACTCTTTTAAACGTGTGTTGGAAGTTGATTCCATACTAGATGTTACTCGATCCATAAAAAGCAGTAAATACCGAGTTTTCAACGACTACGAAAAATGGCTGTGCCGTTACGATTTGGATATTTTGGCCCATACGAATTCATGGGAAACAGAAGAAAATAAAAAATGCTGGCTGCGTCAATTAAAAATTAATGAGAATAGACAGGCCGGAGTTGATTGGACTTCAAGTGGCTTCATGGGTAGGCCATGTTTTAGGACCCCTTGGAGCTTTTTCAGAAGGATTCCCGCTTGCAATAGAGAAAGACGGGATACGCTATACGCAGCTTGAAACCGTTTTATGGCTCTGCAGGTGCGGTTTAACTCCATACATAGAAAAACTAAGTGAAGAAGTTGATAATATAAGGGATTCGGTCAATGCGGACGGGATATGTGAAGCTAAAATTAATTTGGAGCAAATCAAAGGCTTTGGTACATATTCAGGGTTACAGCTTGAAGTAGATTGGAAATCGCCGAGACGCAAGCTTTGCGACATTACATTCAGAGCATTACAGGTTTTGCACTATTCGGAAAGTATTTGACTTTCCTATAAAAATAAATATTTTCAACATTATTTTAAACATAGCCAAATGAATGTAAGAAGGGAGCAATAATCATGGAAAATATATTGGAGCTTCTATTAGAAAACGGTGGAAGCAGTATAAGGTATAGGACTAAACGTGAAATTCTGCACGAAGATAAAACAAGCAGCGATATGGTAGCATTACAAAATGATATAATGAATAGCCCAAAAGTGCGTAAAATATTAGCCGCTCAACACGACGATGGATGGATTGGGATAGAACTGCATGGCGGAGCACCGCAGGCATTAGATTCAAGTGTTGCTTGTTTATTAAGCAGAGGCATCGAAAGGGATTCAGAACCAATGAAAAAAGTTGTTAAAGCCCTGCTTGCAGATGAAACACAAGAAAAGCCTTATAGAACTATATTTCATGGTGAAGATGCTTTAGATAAAGGCGGGCGAGGGGAAACAAAGCCGTAAAAGCAGGAATATTAGCAGACTTGGGTGAAGAAAATAACACATTGGTACAAAGCGAACTTGAAACAGCTATCACTTATTTGAATGATTCACTGTCATATAATACAATTGATGACTTTTCTGTTACAAATAAAAAAGGAATTAGATATTACAAGAAAGATGCACATTTCCCCGGAAATAATCATTTAAATTTATTAAGTGCTACTCAAAGTTGGAGAACACCGGAAAACATAGAGTTGCTCAAAATATCTTTATCTCATTGCTTTAAAATAATGAAAAATGAAGTTGGCAACATAATGTTCAAAGCTAAAACTCATTTTATCGGACCATTTAATTTCAATTGGCATTTGGCTGATTTTAATATAGAAGATATTAACAAAGATTCATATGCGCTCGTTTGGTGGCTGAGAAGCTTATACAAGCTGTCAACAATCGGAGTGGTAAAGGATATACCGGAGCTTAGAAAAGCATATGATTATCTTTATCATTTAGTTGAAAGCAAAGATATAATAAATAAACAGACCGACAAGAGCTTAAAAAGATTTAAAGACATTTTATCAATAGAAGATAATTGGAGAAATCAGAAAAGCATTTTGTGCGATATTTTCTTTTACGGCATAATAATATTGCATAATGCCGGATATGACATAAAAGAAATATAAATCAGCTGAATTTTAAATGATTGTTAAAGAGTGTTTATTAGGTGGTTTAATAGTGAAAATCAAAAAGAAAAAAATAATTGATTTTCTTCTTAAAAACGCAAACCCTTCTATCAAGCGTCGTGTAAATAGTGGGGTTTTACATAATCTTACAGTAGATGAAGCTGCGATATATCAGGAACAAATTATGAAGGAACCAATGCTGCAGCGTATAATAGCATGCCAGCAGGAAAATGGCTGGATAGGAAAGAGTCTTCACGGAGGGCTTGATACACAAGAAGGTGCTGTAAAATACCTTGCAGAAAAGCTGTTGATAGGGAGACACCCGTACTCAAACGAGCGATGGACGCTTTTGCTTCCATACCTTTGGATGATTTGTGTTATGATACACGAGGAAAAATTATTGATGAGTTCAAGGTGACCGGACATGGGCATAATCTGATTCGTTGTGCTTGCATCGCTCGAGCCGGATACGATGATGTGATAGATATATCACCACAGATTCAGCTATCATTAGATAGTTTTCGTCGTGTTCTTGAGGTTGATTCTGTTTTGGATATAACCCATACAATTCGCGGCGGAAAACAGCGTGTTTTTAATGATAATGAAAGATGGCCCTGCCGCTATCATTTGGATATATTAGCCCATACAAATTCATGGAAAAATGAAAGAAATATAAAGATACTTGCTGATTCTATTACTAAGCTGATGAAAACCGACCGCCCGGAACTTGTAAATTTAGTTCCTGCATCATGGATTGGTCATGCTGTAGGCTCTCTTGGAGCATTCCCGGCACAAGGTTTGACTGTTAAGGTAACCAGCCTGCTTCCAAGCCCGATGTCAATCCCTTATCGCGGCAGACCGGAAGTATATCAGATGGAATATATTGAGTGGTTTGCAAGATGCGGCGTAGTACGATATATTCCGAAACTGGCAGAAATTGTTCATGAAATTGCATATGCTGTTGACGATGATGGTATATGTCATATTCCAATAGACGATTCTATGTTTAAAGGCTGGGGCCCTTATGGCGGCTTGCAGTTGGAAGTTGATTGGAGATCAAAGGTTCGCAAAGCATGTGATATAACATTCAGAGCATTGCTGATAGTTCATTATTCGGGCATTGTATAAACCACAGGGACATTGATAATTTTTATGCTAAATTGAAAATTACGGTTCCCGCTGGATTCGGCTTTTTATATAGAACCATGTGGTCGATTTTGCCGGCTAAAGTCTGGTGTTGGTCATGTTACAGTATTTGCTTAAATAATTTATTAATCCTAATCAATTTCTATTCTTAGCTAGTCCAATTATATATGTTAACATGTTTTGAATTCAAATTAATGTAAAAACATAATCTGTTTTTGACAATTCAATTGCAAAAAATCGACAAAATTTTTATAATATTATTTATCACGTCAGTTTTATACGTTAAATGATTTCTATAAAAAATAAAGAAGCTTTATATCGGCAATTTTGCAGACGGCTCTATTGTATCTGATTTAAATTTAGGAGGAACATATGAAGAAAAAACACGTCTCTTTATTATTAGCAATAATTATGTTACTGATGGCTGTTCCTATGACCGGATATGCAAACAGTGTGCTTGCAGAGAAAAACGTAACAAAAATTTTTGTAGATGGAGAATATATATACTTAAATACATATTACATAAACAATTACACATATTTTAAACTTCGCGACATAGCTTATTTGCTTTCAGGAACGGATAAACAGTTTGATGTCACATGGGACGGCAGTAAGAAAACTGTTAAACTGATTAAGGGTAAAGATTACACAGCTGTAGGCGACGAACTGAAAAATGGACCAATTTATGCCAGGGCATATATTGCTGTTCCAAATGCTTCAACAATCCTGCTGGATAATAAAGAAATCAAGCTGACATCATACACCATTGAAGGCTATAACTATTTCAAACTGCGGGACCTGGCGAATATTTTTAATTTTTATGTAGGCTGGGATAGCAGAAGCAATACTGTTTTAATAGAATCAATGTTTGATTTTGTGCCTGAAAACAGCGGCAACAGTTATTCATATGTAAGCAACGTGGATATTGATGACACTCAAGCTGACGGAATAAGGAATTGGGCACGGGTTTCTTCTGTTCAGCAGTTTTCTTATATGGATGAGGGACTGGCTTATGCTTATGTAACCGATAATCAATTGAAAATTGTTACACCCGGTAAAACATTGAACCTTGAAATGAAATATCCCCTGCTTGGTGACGTTATTTCTGATGATGCCGGGAATTTTTATATTGTTTGGGGAAGAGAAGGTACAAATAGTACGGATGAAACAATTTTTATCTCTAAATATTCACCAAATGGCGTACATATAAGAACCACGGGTTTTACCGGTGAAACATCTACATCCGGTGAATATAATACTAAAATTCCTTTCGATGCAGGAAACTGTACTTCAGCAATTCATGACGGCTTATTAGTTGTAAATTATGCCCGTACGATGTATAGCGGACACCAGTCTAATACTGCAATGGCTGTAAATACAGAAGATATGTCACAATACAAATTTAATATACCGTATGTCAGTCATTCCTTTAATCAGTCGGTGATTTATTCAGAATTAGCCGACAACTTTGTATTTGCAAATCACGGTGATGCTTACGATCGCGGTTTTATTGTACAAACAATGAGTAGAATATCATATTATGACTATGATGAGCATATATTTAAGCCGATATATCCTGCACACAACATTTTCCATTTCTATCTTGAGCCACGTTCAAATTACAATATGTTTGTAGTGAACAAGACCTTTGCGCAGCTTGGGGGACTTGCCGAGACAAGCAAAGGTGTTGTACTTGTGGGAGCATCTGCAAAGTCAATAGGAGAGGAAGCAAAAAAAGAAAAGCAAAATTTGTTTATTCAGATATTTAATCCCCTTTCTGACGAATTATCACCGTCCATGTTTGTAGGCGGAAGCACCAGATCCGGAAAAACATCTCTGGATATTTTTGATAAAGGTGATTCGCCATTATCAGAAGTTACTGATTACGGAGTGATTTGGCTTACAAACAATACAGACAAGGATGTTATAGCACCGCAGGTGGTTGTAGGAGATGACCGCATCATCATATTATGGAACGAAATGTACGTAGATGAGGTAGAGTATTATTATGGTTCTGAAACTTTTTATATGGTATTGTCATCTGACGGAAAAGTTATAACCCCGGCGACATCCCTTGGTTATCTGAATTTAAATTCATATGAGATGCCGGTATTTCATAATGGATCTGTTTACTGGGCATGTGCTTATAACGGCATAATTAGAGTGATAAGCATACCAATAAATGAATAAATCAAAAAACATAAAAAAACAACATTGATGTATAATAGTTTTGGCATAGGTAATCATTATATAGCAAAATTTGTGCTGCTTTTATTAATTCTGCATAAGGGGAATAACTGATGAATAAGGCAAAATATAAAACTTGGATCAGAACAAAGCGTATAATTATATTTTCAGTTTTAACAGCGATTTCATTATTGCTTGCGCTATTATCATTTCTGAATTTACTGTTTCTCCTTTTTATAATTCCAGGGTTTACATTTGGTTATATATTGTTAATAATTGGGGTTTCAAAATTTAGATTATCAAAATTTGGCGGAGATTATCAGTCTAAAATTCATAATTTGATTGCTTCGAGAGTTGATGGAGAAAGAATTTTGGATGTCGGATGCGGCAGTGCTCATTTGCTTTCAATTATAGCAAAACAAAATCCGGAATCAGAATTAGTTGGAATCGATTATTGGGGCGACAACTGGGAGTATTCAAAGGAATTATGTATTAACAATTTCAAGGCTGAAAACATCAAAAATAAAGTTGAATTCCGTAAGGCAACGGCATCAAACCTGCCAGATGATATAGGAATGTTTGATTGTGTAGTAAGCTGTTTCACATTCCATGAAGTGCAGGATGTAAACGATAAAACGATATCAATATGTGAAGCCTTAAAGCATCTTAGAAAAGGAGGAAAATTTATCTTTATAGACGTATTTCAAGACCCAAAATATTATCCGGAGCCCGAGGAAATAGATACAGCTATTAAGTCCAAAAATGGTATAATTACTGATAGAATTAGTTTAAGCAAAATGATGGATTTACCTTTTCCTCTAAATCATAAAAAGGTTTTAGGATATGCTGAGATGATTACCGGACGAATCGGTGACTGTTAAACCGCAGGAATCATCTTTATGGTTTATCTAAATTCAGAAATAAAGGAATATTTTTTTATAAAAAAAAGAGACTTGACCGTGATATGTGGATGTTTGAAAGATATCCATATTATCAAATGCGAGTTGATATGGATGATTTTCATGGTATGGCATGCCTGATACAATTACAAGACGGCGCTGCTCATGTCAATAACGGACAATATGTCAATAACGGACAATATCAATATTGGGAGATGCCTAAGGCTGAAAAGTAGCAGTTTGTGGGAAGGCATGATTTGGATTTAATTAATTCCGGATGGCAAAAGTCATGTGCTGACCGCAATGTATTTGCCTGATAATAAAGTGTCTATATGATATACGGATATTATTGAAAGCATTGAATACGATTCTGATGGTGTGGCGGTTTTCATAGATAAGTATCTTGACGTTATATTTACACCGCAAGGTGATATCAACGTTGATGACCGTGATGAGCTTAATACCGCGCTGCAAATAGGTGATATAAGCAAAGGACAGTATGATTCTGCATTAAAAGAATGCGGTTATATTATAGAAACGTATTGCACAGATATAGCAAAAAAGAAGTTGCGTGCAATAAAGTCCTATATTTTATTCTTGAAAAAATCAAAAACGGAGAGAAGTGGTTCAAAGACAGAAATCAGAATAATTTGCCGTAATTATGTCAGTAGATATTTGTTTAAATGATTTCTTTTTGCAAATCTTTATGAAATATACAAAAGATTCAGTGCTTATATTCACTTGCAGCAAAAATAAAGTATTAAGCAAAATTAATAAGACTTGACATGAATGGATATTAATGATATTGTATTACTTGGATTGCGGGGGAACTCGAAAGAGTTGAGAAGGTAAAACCTGACCCTTGGAACCTGTCAGTTAACACTGTCGTAGGGAAGCAACCTGTTTATATCAAAGAAAATAAATGATTGCGTTCCTATGAGAGGAACGCTTTTTTTAATTAAATATGTTGCGGGGGGACTCGAAAGAGTTGAGAAGGTAAAACCTGACCCTTGGAACCTGTCAGTTAATACTGTCGTAGGGAAGCAACCTGTTTATATCAAAGATAATAAATAATTGCGTTCCTATGAGAGGAACGCTTTTTTATTAATAAAAGAAGAAAGGAAGATGAATAATTGATTAAGGAGACGATTCAAAGAGAGATCATTCAAGCAGTTGAAACCGTAAAGCAGACGAATCCGATGGCAGGGTCGATTACAAATACGGTAACGATTAATTTTGTGGCAAATGCCCAGCTGGCGGTTGGCGGTTCAGCTGCCATGGTTTATCTGCCGGATGAAGGTGAATTTATAGTGAAAGCTGGTGGTGCTTTATATATTAACGTCGGTACGCTTTTACCGATTTATGAACAGACTTTGCCTCATGTAGCAAAAGTATTACATGAAACAGGAAAACCCTGGGTGTTGGATCCGGTAGCTGTTGGTATCGGCTCGATGCGGACTTGTTTATTAAAGCGGTTTAAAGAATACAAGCCTGATGTAATCAGAGGAAATGCCTCAGAAATAATAGCACTGGCTGGTTTGTGGGAATTGGATGGTGGAACGGAAAACTCAAAAGTGCGGGGTGTTGATTCCACAGAATCTGTAATGGCGGCAAGGACTGCTGCTGTCTCACTTGCAAAATGGACAGGCGGAGCGGTTGCCGTATCAGGGAAAACCGATCTAATAACCGACGGTAATGTTGTTGCCTTATCTTACGGAGGATCACACTTTATGACTAAAATAACTGGTGCAGGCTGTTCACTGGGCGGTGTTGTAGCGGTATATGCAACGGCAGCTTCACCGTTTATTGCGGCACTTACCGGTACCGCGGTATACAATTTGGCGGGAGCCCGGGCAGAAAAAAAGGCAGAGGGTCCGGGAAGCTTTCAGGTTCATTTTCTTGATGAACTTAATAAAGCAAGTGCAGAGGATATTGCAAAAAATCCATTTGAAATAGAGGAGGTTTAATATATGAATACATTAATTGCTGTAGCAATTGCGCCATTTGGTATTGGAGACGAGTTGGCTTCAGAAGTAGCAGAAGTGATTAAGGTAATCCGTGAATCAGGATTACCAAATCGTACAACTTCAATGTTTACGGAGATTGAAGGTCCATGGGACGAAGTGATGAAAGTGGTGAAAGAGGCTACTTTTGTATTAGCCAAAAAAGGTATCCGCACTGAAGTTGTTTTGAAGGCTGATGTCCGACCGGGGTATACTAATATGATTATGACCAAAGTAGAAAAAATCAATAAGCTTATAGGAGGTAAAAATGAGCAATAGAAAAAGATTCGATATTTCTGCATACTTTGTAGTAGGTCCTGAAAATACCAAAGGGCGTCCTGTTTCATCGATTATTAAAGATGCAGTTGAGGCCGGATTTACTTGCGTACAAATCCGTTCAAAAGTCGCTAGCGCCCGGGAATTAATCCATTTAACAAAGCAAGCTGCGGAAGTAATCGCTCAAGCCGGTAAATCAGAAAAAGTAACATTACTGGTAAATGACCGTCTTGATGTTATTCTGGCAGCAAGAAAGCAAGGAATAAAGGTTGACGGAATACATGTCGGGCAGGATGATATTCCGGTAGAAGTTTGCAGGGAGTACTTGGGAGAGGATTCAATTATTGGTTTATCCGCGAGGACACAGGAAATATTAGAATATATCAAAACAATTGATGTTTCACAGATTGACTACTTTGGAGTAGGTCCATTGCATGAAACAATGACAAAACCGGACTGTGGATTGGGTGCGGATGGTAAAGTCATTACAAAAAGTTTTGAAGAGATTTCAAAGATTGCACAAATAAGCCCGATTCCGGTTGTGGTTGGCGGCGGTGTTAAGCTTGCGGATATACCACCGCTTGCACAAACCGGAGTAGATGGTTTTTTTGTAGTCTCAGCTGTATCTGAAGCTGAAAATCCAAAACAGGCAGCTGCTGAGCTTGTAAACACATGGAAGATAAGCGCATAAATGAGAACAAATAGAAGTTTACGCAAATACTTAAGAGGATTGTTGTTATAAATTAATAACAATGCTGATTAATAAATGGAGGATAAAAAATATAATGAAAACAGTATTAACCATTGCGGGAAGTGATTCCATCGGGGGTGCCGGAATACAGGCCGATATCAAAACAATGACAGCAAACGGCGTATATGCCATGAGTGCGATTACTGCGTTAACTGCACAAAATACAACCGGTGTAACAGGGATTATGGAAGTCACTCCTGAATTTTTGGGCAAACAGCTGGACTGTGTTTTTACCGATATTTTTCCTGATGCAGTTAAAATCGGCATGGTATCATCAGCTAAATTAATTGAAACCATATCAGAAAAGCTGAGATTTTATAATGCAAAAAACATAGTTTTGGATCCTGTGATGATTTCAACAAGCGGTTCAAAACTCTTGCAGGATGAAGCGATAGAAACATTGAAAAACAGTCTGTTTCGACAGGCAGTCTTATTGACGCCAAATATTCCCGAAGCTTCTGTTTTATCGGGAGTTTCTATAAAAAATAAAGAGGATATAATAAAAGCAGCTGAAATAATCAGCAATGAATATGGCTGTGCTGTTCTCTGCAAAGGAGGACATAGCATAAGCAATGCCAATGATTTGTTGTATAAGAATCATAAGTACAGATGGTTTGCAGGAGAGAAAGTTGACAACCCAAATACCCACGGAACCGGATGTACTTTATCCAGCGCTATTGCCTGCGGCCTTGCAAAAGGTTTAGATCTGGAAATGTCAATCATGCAGGCAAAGGAATATGTTTCAGGAGCATTAAAATCAATGCTTGTTCTTGGTAAAGGTAACGGACCAATTAATCACATGTGGAACATTAATAAGGAGGAAAAATGAAAGAGAGAAATTATACAACTCAAATGGAAGCCGCAAGAAAAGGAATTGTTACGGAAGAACTTAAAGAAGTGGCCAGGAAAGAATTAATGACAGTTGAGGAATTATTGCCATTAGTTGCATCCGGCAAAGTTGTAATATGTGCAAATAAAAACCACAAATGTTTAGATCCGCAGGGAATCGGTTCAATGCTGAAAACAAAGATAAATGTAAACCTGGGCGTTTCAAGAGATTGCACTGATTATGATCTTGAAATGAAAAAAGTAATGGAAGCTGTAAAAATGGGTGTTCATGCAATAATGGATTTATCTTCTCATGGAAATACTATAGCCTTTCGAAGGAAATTGATTTCTGAATGTCCGGCTATGATAGGAACAGTACCGGTATATGATTCAGTTATACATTATAAGAGGGATTTAGACACCCTTACCGCCAAAGATTTTATTGATGTAATAAGGCTTCATGCCGAAGATGGGGTGGATTTTGTAACTTTGCACTGCGGCATAACAAGAAAAACCATAGATCAGATAAAGAAGCACAAAAGAAAAATGAATATCGTTTCCAGAGGAGGTTCCCTTGTATTTGCATGGATGTGCATGACGGGTGAAGAAAATCCTTTTTATGAGTATTTCGATGAAATTCTTGATATATGCCGTGAATATGATGTGACAATATCATTGGGAGACGCTTGCAGACCGGGATGTTTGGCAGATGCTTCTGATGTATGTCAGATTGAGGAACTGGTGAGACTGGGAGAACTCACTAAAAGAGCATGGGAAAAGGATGTACAGGTAATGATAGAAGGACCCGGCCACATGCCGATAGACCAGATAGAAGCTAATATGAAAATACAGCAGACAATATGCAATGGGGCACCGTTTTATGTACTGGGGCCATTGGTGACGGATATTGCGCCGGGATATGACCACATCACGGCAGCAATCGGAGGTGCTATCGCAGCTTCAGCAGGAGCAGCTTTCTTATGTTATGTAACACCTGCAGAGCACTTGGCATTGCCTGATCTGGAAGATGTAAAGCAGGGTATAATTGCAATGAAAATAGCAGCTCATGCGGCAGATATTGCCAAAGGTGTAAAAAGAGCCAGAGAAATAGATGACAGGATGGCGGATGCAAGAAGAACCTTTGACTGGGAGAAGCAGTGGGAGTGTGCGATTGATCCGGAAAGGGCAAAAAGAATTCGTGAAGAAAGAAAACCTGAGTATGAAGACACCTGTTCCATGTGCGGAAAGTTTTGCGCGGTAAGAAGTATGAACAAAGCGCTTGCAGGCGAGCATATTGATATTTTATAATTTTTACTACTAAGATTTAATAGCGGAATAGAGTTTATTCAAAGATTCATAGCTCTTTTCTTAATTATAGACAGAATATCTTTGAAATGAATAGAAATACATATAAAAGAAAAGAGCTTGTTCTTTGGCAACATACATTTGTTTATATAAAAAGAAAGGAAATATTAATGATATCAGATAAAAATATAATACATAATGAAATTAATATAGATAAGGTATTCGTATATGGAACATTAATGAAAGATTTTTGGAATTATAAAAGGTATCTTGAAGGCCGGATAAACCGCATAACACTAGGAAGAACTTATGGATTGCTTTATCATTTGCCTGAAGGGTACCCGGCTTTGTTAAAAGGAAACGAAATAATCGAAGGAGAAATCATGGAACCTGTTGATGAGAAGCTTTTAAAGTCTCTGGACAGGTTAGAGGGCTATAGCAAATGGAGAAACGACAATTTATACGTCAGAGAATTACGGAAAATATCAACTGAAGACGGAAATGAAACAGCCTGTTGGATATACATTTATGTAAATGAAGGTTATGCAAGAGAAAAGGGGATTTTAGTTCCAAACGGAAACTGGAGAAAATTTATAGAAAACAGAAGGAAATTATAAGATTGTCAATTCTTATTGTCTAATATATAATCAAAATTTGTTTATTATTTTAATAGATGGATTTCTTCAAAAACACTTGAAATATTTAAGCAATTATTCTCATAAATCAGACATATCGTTTATTGACTTTTACTGAAAAAAGTTTATATCAATATATATAGGATAATTTTTATAGTACATGATTATAAAGGTGTATCTTGATAAAGAACCGAGTTACACGGTTACGCACTGTTTATAGCTTCGTATATAAATAGGACAATTTCATTTTGTGGAAGTGATAAAATGAAAAGGTGCCTATTATCTATAGATTGGGACTATTTTATATATACAAAAAAGGATAATTGGGGCTCATATATTGAGAATAACAAGAGCCTGGTTGACCTTTGGTATAAAAGGTATATCCAGGAGAAGATATCGGGTAAAGACATTAAGGAGTTATATAAGCTATCTCCTGTATGGAACATCTTCTGGAAGAAAATAAAGGAACGTTTCATATTTTCTAAGCGCACTAAAGCACTTGTTACAGATTCTCATGTATGGTCATATAATTTTGCAAAAGAATATAACTGTAATATGGTTTGCCTGTTTGACTCCCATTCTGATCTTGGTTACGGCGGACTTTCTTCATTAAACTTTGAAGTCAATTGTTCCAACTGGCTTGGAAAGCTCCTGAAAGATAAACAAATCAAAGAAGCATACATTTTCTATAGCCCATACACAATGGAGAAACCGGATCATTTCAAGCAGATAAACAGAATTTATAATGTTAAATATTGCAGTTTTAATGATTTAAATAAAAAACTCTTTGTGTCAGCAATTCATATATGCAGATCAGGTGCATGGACACCGCCGTGGCTGGATGAAAAATTTACTCAGTTTATTAATGCAATGGGGATTTCATATGAAATAATGGACTGCCCGGCAAGAAAATGGGACACGAAAAATCTAAGCTTTTCACAACAGATTAATTATCTGATGGCTTAAGGAACCACAGGGAGGACAGTCCCTATTAAATGTCATACGAAATCAATAACGGTCAAATACTACAAGACAGGGGATGGTTCTTTGTTTCAACTATGATACAGAACTATCCCCTGTCTCATATTTATAATAGAATTGAAACCATAAATTCAACCCCAATAAGTTAGTTTGCTAAATTACGCGGTTATTGGTTTTATTGCTGAGTTCGGTATAATGAAATTGTCAGCTGACAAATAAATTGATCGGAGGATATCATATGGAATTGAAATTGGGTGCTGCAATAAAAAGATTACGCACAGAAAAAGGAATTACACAGGAAGAACTTGCTGAGTATTTGGGAGTATCATTTCAAGCGGTTTCAAAATGGAAACGAATACTACAATGCCTGATATAACGCTTTTACCTAAGCTTGCCGTCTTTTTTGGAGTCAGAATTGATGATTTATTTTCAGTCAATACAGATGATGAACTTGATAGAATAGATTTTATGCTGGAAAATGAAAAATTGAAGGATGAAAACTTTATATACGCAAAACGTATTCTTGACTCAATATTACGTGAAAACAGGAATGATGTGGGAGCTCTGAAGAGATATGCAAGGCTGTACCTGCTAAGAAGCAGCAGGGATAATTTGACTGCAGGGCGCATGCTTGAAAAGGCAATGGAGCTTTCCCCGCTTGACGAAGAAATATATTTCCTTCCTGTATAGGAGTGTAAGAAGCGGGGATAATTATTCTGCAAGGAGCGGAAACGATTGGTTTATTCGTGTATGTGAACCATATGCTAAAAAATATCCGTCTAATATTAAGCTCTGTCACCATTTAGTTGAAGCTATGATAGAAATGCGATATTTTGAACGCGCAGAAGATCTAATTGCTCTTATAAAAACAACCGACAAGTCAGAGATGCCAAAAATATATGAGGGAGATATTCAGTTTGCCAAAGGCAATATCGAAGCTGCAAAGGAGATTTGGAATTCAGTAAATAAAACGGATCATAAAGGCCAATACGAAGCTGGTGAACGATTTAACCGAATCGGGGGATATGACAAAGCGATTGAATGTTTCGAAAATTTTTTTGCTGCCGCAAACGTTCCGCGTGATTTATCATCCACGTATTCCCTTGCATTTTTATATACTAAGCTTGGGAAATATCAAAAGACAATCGATATGTGGCAAAGAATTCTTGATGTTCTCGCAAGCGATTATGGTATCGTGGAAGGCACTCAGTGCGACTGGCCTCGAAAAGAAATACAAAAGCTAAAAGCAAAATTGTGAGCTGCATGGACAGTTAATAGTTGATGTTTCTCTATAGTGAAGAATAAATGGTAAGCAATTTGCAGCTTATAAAAAAGCAAATCCAAATTACCAAAATGCATAATTACATGACAGTTCGAAAATTTATCAGCGGTAATTATAAACCGCAGGGATAACAATCCCTGCGGTTTATATTTGAAAAAGAAACACAAAATTAATAATGAACTAATTGATACATAATTCTTGACAGTACACATATAATATAGTATCATTGTATCACAAAGAGGTGGTGCAATGAATCATCACTATAATCAGAATTACACCCGGAAACAGATTGACTTGATTTTAGCAATGATACAAGATTGCATAAGAGAAGACAGGTTTATTATATCAAAAAATGAAAACAGACAAGAGAACAAAGATTTTATAAATGAATATAACTTAAACAGCAAAAGGCAAAAAGAAATTTTATTAAAGATTAAAACAGAAGATTTCTGCCATTCATTGAAAAATACAAAAAAAGGTTTTGAACATGAAATTTTATATGTTTTTTGCCCTCAGGTTATGCTGTTTAACATTGATGGCATTGAGGTATTGGTAGATGTCTATACTAAATTTAATCTTATTGAAAATGTTGATGGAAAGCGAGTGGTTGCCGTATCGTTTCATAAACGAAACAAGCCGATTGATTATCTTTTCAGATAATTAACTGAAATGTTGAAAGGAGGAGTTCACCATATGAACAAAAATAAAACGTTTTGTGAAGAATGCAGAGAAGATGTTGAATACACGATTGAAACCATACAAATTAAGGAAAAACTAAAAGGTGAAGAATATATATACGAAGGAAAGAGGGCTGTTTGTACAAAATGCGGATATGAAGTTTATGTAGCGGATATAGAAGATGAAAATTTGAAGTCCTTGTATGATATTTACCGTCAAAAAAACGGTATTATCTCGTTGGAGAAAATATTAGAAATACCTCAGAAATATAATATTGGGAAACGCCCTCTGTCATTGCTTTTAGGTTGGGGGGAAATGACTTTTTCGAGATATTGTGATGGTGATATACCTACAAAACAATATTCCGATATACTTCAAAAGATATATGATGACCCGGTTTATTACAAAGAATTGCTGGAGAAGAATAAGAATAACCTGAAATCTCCGCTTGCATATGAAAAAAGCATACAAAAAGTACAGGATTTGCTCGGAGAAAAAAACAATACAGGTTCAAAATTAGATGTAATTATTAAATATTTGCTTTATAAATGTGAGGATATAACTCCTTTGGCTTTGCAAAAGGTATTGTATTATGTTCAGGGCTTTTATTACGCTTTTGAAGGGAAATTTCTTTTTGATGAGGACTGTGAAGCATGGGTACATGGGCCGGTTTACAGAGAAGTATATAACAGATATTCTACCTATAGGTTTGACCCGATTGAAAGAGTTGAAGCCTTTGATGAATCGGTTTTCAGTACATCTGAAAAAGCTATACTGGACAGTGTAATTAAAAACTTCTGCTGTTATAGCGGTAAGATATTAGAAAAGTTTACTCACCTTGAAAAGCCATGGCGGCATACCAGAGGCGACCTGCCGGTGGATGAACATTCTGATCGCATAATACCTAAAGAATTAATCGGAGAATATTTTGTTGCTGTTAAAGAAAAATACAAAATGCTTACTCCCGGAGATATAGAAGCATACTCGAAAGCTATCTTTGAAGAAATAAACTGATATTGATGCATATATTTTCTTAAAGGTTGGGGGCAAGTGAAACAGTTTTATTCATATGGCTGACAATAATGATTATAGATAATCTCATACCATTCATACTCCCAAAAATTAACAAACGATATAATCATAAAAATATGGTTCTGAGCATATCAGGATACAAGCAAAGCCAGGTTAAATGGCATTATAATAATGGTGTATAATTTCAGGACTTGTTTTTATTGTAGTAGGATATGTACTTTACTCATTTTTTAATGTTATATGGTATAGGATGTGATATTCTAGCAGGTTTGTTTCATCTAAATGAGGACCAGAAAAATCAAGATGTTTCAATTAAAATACATGAAATAGGGTCAGCATTAGGGTTTACAGTATTGTTTTTCTGCCTGCTATTACTTTCGACAGCTGCATTTAATGCAGATTATTTTGTATGGGGAACTGCAAGCATTTTGTCCTTTGCTGCGGTGTTAACTTTTTTCCTGTTTTTTGCTATGGGGAAAAAGAGAAATTTTCCGGAACAGTTCTGCAATACGGAGGTCTATAGCAACGTTTAACTTTAATTTTCAGTTACTTGTCATTCTTTTTGTTTGGTTTTTAATAAATGAAATTGTTTAATTTTTAGTATAATGTGAAAATTTTCTTTGAAAAATTTTTTATACATATAAAATTATGTTCGTAAATGTTAATAAAGCAATTGGTAAAATTAAATATTAAACAGCAGAAAGCCAGGTAAAAATAAATGTCTTATGAAATAATAGTTGGTAACATCAGAATAGA
>Ga0134100_1000619_pt1 | contig 40377 bp, 31 predicted proteins | sample 11_taG_2_FD_94444 | JGI IMG/M metagenome (GOLD analysis project Ga0134100, IMG submission 94444) | Switchgrass degrading microbial communities from high solid loading bioreactors in New Hampshire, USA - 11_42_5_180_A3 metaG | ecosystem: Engineered > Bioreactor > Semi-continuous > Anaerobic >...
CCCCCAAACAGGCGGGTGCAAGGTTTCTCATGGAGATAAGCCGGTATGCTTCGGAGGAAAGACCACCGAATGGTAACCTCATTAAAAATGAATGAGCGACCCGTGAGAGGAAGACCCCTCGGCCGGGACATGACGGAGCGCAAGCGGAGGAATGTCATAAAACGGCGGTATTGATCTTATAGACCTGGGTGTTTAGAGGCGTTCGAAATGAGATCCTTGCACCCGCCCCTTGTTGACATAAGATCCTTCGCTGACGCTCAGGATGACATAGGTAGGCGGGTGCCAGGTTTCTCATGGAGATAAGGCGGTTTGCTTCGCAGGAAAGAAAAGTATTTGAAAAAAGTTGTTGACATTGACGTTACGTAAAGGTGTAACATTGGTTATGCAAGGAGTTGACATATATGGAGTACACAGTGCAAAAGCTGGGAAAACTGGCCGGAATAAGTACCCGGACCCTTAGATATTATGATGAAATAGGGATTCTTAAGCCGGCAAGGATCAATTCGTCAGGGTACCGGATATACGGACAGAAGGAGGTGGACCACTTACAGCAAATTCTCTTTTACAGAGAGCTGGGAGTGAGTTTGGACGATATAAAGAAAATTATCCTGTCACCTTCATTTGACGGTGTCGAAGCACTGAGACAACACCATATTAAACTTCTGGAGAAAAAGAAGCAATTGGAAGCATTAATAAAGAATGTGGAAAAATCAATTGCTATGGCAGAAGGGAGAATTAAAATGACAGATCAGGAGAAATTTGAAGGTTTTAAGCAGAAGCTGATAGATGAAAATGAAGAAAAATACGGCAAGGAAATCAGAGAAAAATATGGTGATGAAGCAGTTGACAGATCGAATACTTACCTAAAGAATATGAGTAAAGAGAATTTTGAAAGAATGAATACTCTAACGGATCAGATTCAGAAAACTCTGGCTGAAGCTTATAAAACCGGTGACCCGGCAAGCCCCCTCGGTCAGAAAGTCGCAGAACTTCATAAAGAATGGATAAGTCTGTGCTGGGGACATTATGACAAGGAAGCACATGCAGGACTTGCTCAAATGTATGTGTGCGATGAAAGATTTAAGGCTTATTATGATAAGGAACAGCCGGGCAGAGCTGAATTTTTGAGAGATGCGATCCTAATCTACACAGGGTTGAAGAAATAAGGAGATTATCTTGAGCAAAGCAAAAACAACTGCAACAGGGATTATTGCATTGTTAACAGTATCATGTCTGATAATGTTTTATGTTGAAAACTCTTCCAGTAGGTATATAGTAAAATCTCTTTGGAAGATAGGGGCTTTTGCTTTGCTTCCTCTGATTTATAGCTGTTTTGACAGAAATGTAACTATAAAAGACTTTTTTAAAATTGTCTTAAAAAAACAAATTATTATTTCACTTTTATTGGGGGCCGCAGTGTATGCCTTTATTTTCTGCGGCTACCTTGCTTTTGAGGGTTTTATTGATCTTGATAATATTGCTGATTTATTGTCCGAAAATGTTGATATAAACAGAGATAATTTTACATTTGTTGCACTTTATATTTCTTTTATTAACTCTCTTCTTGAAGAGTTTTTCTTCCGCGGATTCGGTTTTCTTTCATTAAAAAAAGTACTTCACCCTATTTTTGCATATATAATCAGCGCACTGGCATTTTCCCTCTATCATGTTGCAATCCTGACCGAATGGTTTAACCCGTGGTTGTTTATTCTCATTATTTTAGGACTTTTTATTTCCGGATTATTTTTTAATTGGCTGGACGAAAAGAGTAATAATATTTATAATTCCTGGCTTGTTCACATGTTCGCAAATTTCAGCATTAATACGGTGGGATTCATAATGTTTGGCATCATATAAGAAAAAATTGGTCTGCAAAGGTATATATTTAATAAATTGCTATGCTTGATGCTATGTTATGTTATAATATCCTTATCATTTTAATTATAAATGAAAATGAAAATAGCATTTAGTTTGATTTATAGGATGGATGAATTGCCGATGGATAAATCTCTTTACGCATGTAACTCATGTCAGCATAAACTTTGCGCCGGGCGTATTTCTTTGTTTACTTCACTTGATACCCAGCAATTAATGCAGGTTATGAAGCTTATTGTACACAAGGAATACAAAAAGGGAGAATTGCTGCTTTACGAAGGAGAAGTCAGGAATGATCTTGTAATTGTGAACAAAGGCCAGGTGAAAGCTTTTAGAAATACCGTAGATGGTAAAGAACAAATTCTGTATATATTTTCTGAGGGGGATTTTTTTGGAGAAAAAAATCTTCTGAGAGACCAGGCATCCAATTATGCAGTAGAGGCATTGGAAGAGACGCATGTTTGCATTATACATAAGAACGATTTCCAGGAATTGGTTAAGCAGTATCCTGATATAGGACTTAAGGTAATGGAGGTATTGTGCCAAAGGCTTGATCGCCTGGAAAATGCAGTCGAGACCATGGGAACTCGCACAGTAAGCGCGAGGGTAAGCTCCGTATTGCTCGAATTTGCAGATAAATTTGGAAAAGAAAGCCCCCAGGGGATAATTATAGATCTGCCTTTAAGCCGTGAAGGAATTGCTAATTATATTGGGCTCACAAGAGAAACCGTCAGCAGAAAAATGAGTTCAATGCAGGATGAAGGCTTAATTGAAATGATAGGTAACAAAAAAATACTGCTTCTGGACAGAGCCGCTCTGGAAAAGTCTATTGAATAAATCAAATCTATGTGTATACAAATCTCATAGAAATCGTTAACCCGGTCACAGATGATGATCGGGTTTTATTTTATATTATAAATGAAGATAGTAATATCTGATTAAAAAAATAAAAAAAAGGCAGACTAGCTGTATGCCTTTCTCGTTTATCGCAAAGGGTGATGCATATGTCAAAGGTCATAGATCTTAAAAAATCAGTATACGAGTTGATCAAACTATACCCTGAAATAGCTGATATTATGAAAAGTATAGGATTTGAAAGCATTTCAGATCCTCTGATGGCAAACACTGTTGGAAGGTATATGACAATACCAAAAGGAGCAGCAATGAAAAAAATCAATCTGGATGCAGTCATAAAAGAGTTTGAAGCTGTGGGCTTCACTGTTATTTAAGGAGGTACAGAAAATGAGTGAAATGATTAATAATCGGGAGTATCGGCAAAAGGTCCTGAAGGAAATTATCAAGGAGCTTCATGGCGGAAAAGCTGTAGACGATGTAAAAGCAAAGTTCGAAGAACTGATTAAAGGGATATCCACAGCCGAAATATCTGAGATGGAGGCCGCACTGATAGCCGAGGGAATGCCTGTGGAAGAAATCCAGCGCCTCTGTGATGTTCACGCTAAAGTATTCAAAGGCTCTATAGAAGAGATTCACAGACCCAAGAAACCGGAAGATATTCCGGGGCATCCTGTTCATACTTTTATAAAGGAGAATAAAGCCGTAAGCGAGCTTATGGAAGACATCCAAAAGGATATTGACTCTTATAAATCCGATGCATCGAAAAAGAATGCCAAAAAAGTATTCAATGGCTTTGAAATGCTGCAGGAAATAGACAAGCATTATTTACGAAAAGAAAATCTTTTGTTCCCTTACCTTGAGAAATACGGAATCACTGCTCCCCCGAAAGTAATGTGGAGTGTTGATGATGAAATACGCGGGGAGCTTAAAGCAGTCATTGAAATTTTGAAATCAGATTCATTTGAAAAGGAGCAACTTATTGAAAAAGCCGAGTTGACTTTAAATCGTGTAAAAGAAATGATTTTTAAAGAAGAAAATATTCTGTTTCCTCTGGCATTGGATACTTTAACAGAGGATGAATGGCTAAAAATACAGCAAGAAAGCAAGGACTTCGGTTATACACTTATAAAACCCAAGGATAAATGGAAACCAGAAAGGGTGGATGTCGAGGGCAAGATGCTGGATGAGGGCGAAGAACCTTCAAATGACGGATATATTGAATTTGACGCGGGATTCATGTCACCTGAAGAAATAAATGCTATGTTAAACACAGTTCCTTTTGATATGACCTTTGTTGATAAAGACGGCGCGGTCAAATACTTTACCATGGGCAAGGACAGGATTTTCCCCCGCCCCAAAACTGTAATCGGTAGGCAGGTCAAAAACTGCCATCCGCCGGCAAGTGTGCATGTAGTAGAGAAAATTGTGGAGGATTTTAAGTCGGGCAAAAAAGATCATGAAGATTTCTGGATCAATATGGGACCAAGATATGTGCTGATTCGTTATTATGCGGTCAGAAACTCTAAAGGCGATTACCTTGGCACTCTGGAAGTGACTCAGGATATAAAACCCATACAGGATATAACCGGTGAAAAGCGGCTTGTGTCCGAATAAAGCAAAAGCAGGGCCTTATTATTAAGAATTTTTTAATAATAAGGCCCCTATTTGGCAGTAAAGGAGATTTAGATTTATATCATTTATCAGGTTCTTGATCTTGTCGTTCCTCTTCCAAAAATAAGACTTATTACAAAGAGAGCGATAAAAATATAGAATAAAATTTTTGCTATTCCGAACGACAAATTTGCAATCAGTCCAAACCCAAACAAGCCGGCTAAAAGTGCCAATACCAAAAAAGTTATTGCCCATTTAATCATAAAGATTCCCCCTAAAAAAGTATCTATAGAGATTGTGTGTATTTCCTGCGGTTTATATACTGATTTTATGAAAGAAGAATCTTTTTTCTGTTCATAAAAATTATTGGTTTTTTAAAAATAATATGGGTATATGTAATTGAATAAGTATTTCAATATTTCTAAAAAGCTAATCATTGTTGCACCGACAGTTAAACTAAGTTATAATTATTATCATGTGATAAATTAGTTAACATTTTAACAATTTATTATATATCTGCTATATAATGATATGTGTGAAACATATACAAGTAGTCGACGAGGTGAAAAAATGGCAACTATTGATAAAGTGAATGATCTTCACGCAAGGAAAGAAAACCTTAAACTAGGCGGCGGAGAAAAAAAGATTGAAAAACAACATGAAGCAGGAAAGAAAACTGCGAGAGAGAGGCTTGATCTGTTATTTGACGCAGGAAGTTTCGTGGAAATTGATTCTTTTGTTGAGGCCAGGGGCATTGACTTTGATATGCAAAATAAGAGGATTCCGGGAGATGGTGTGATTACCGGTTACGGAACTGTGGACGGGCGTCTTGTATTCGTATCATCCCAGGACTTTACTGTAATTGGCGGCTCTCTTGGTGAAATGCATGCAAAGAAAATCACGAAAGCCATGGATATGGCCATGAAAATGGGAGCCCCGTTTATTAGCATAAATGATTCCGGCGGTGCTCGAATCGAAGAGGGAATCGATGCTTTAGGAGGATTTGGCGATATCTTCTACAGAAACACAATAGCTTCCGGCGTGATTCCTCAAATTTCAGTAATATTAGGACCTTGCGCAGGCGGAGCGGTATATTCTCCGGCAATAACCGACTTTGTGTTTATGGTTGACAAAACAAGCCACATGTTTATTACCGGGCCTCAGGTTATAAAAGCTGTTACCGGTGAAGATGTTACGTTTGAAACTCTGGGCGGCGCCAACACTCATAATACCATAAGCGGTGTTGCCCATTTCGAATGCGAGGACGAGGAAAGTTGTTTTGAACAAATCAAGAAACTTATTTCTTATCTGCCCGACAATAATTTAAGCGACCCTGAGGAAATTCCGCTTCAGGATGATGTAAACAGAATTGATACAGAGCTTAATACAATTATCCCCGATGATCCCAACAAGCCTTATAATATGTTGGATATTATCACCAAAGTTACGGACAATGGGGAATTTTTTGAGATCCACAAAGGGTTTGCAAAGAATATTATAGTTGGTTTCTCACACATTGGCGGAAAAGTGGTTGGTATAGTAGCCAATCAACCAAATGTTGCAGCCGGAGCTCTGGATGTGGACGCTTCCGACAAAGCTGCCAGATTTGTACGTTTCTGCGATGCTTTTAATATTCCTCTTGTTACCTTTACTGATGTTCCCGGATATCTTCCCGGTGTGAAGCAGGAACATAGCGGGATAATACGTCATGGCGCAAAACTGTTATATGCCTTCTCGGAAGCAACGGTTCCGAAAATAAATATCATAGTCAGAAAAGCATACGGCGGTGCTTATATTGCCATGAACAGCAAACATCTCGGCGCTGATATGGTTATGGCATGGCCTACGGCCGAAATAGCCGTTATGGGTCCGGAAGGAGCAGCTAATATTATATTTAAGAAGGAAATCGGAGAAGCCCGGAATCCTATAGAATTCAGACAGCAGAAGATTAAAGAGTACCGTGATAAATTCTCAAATCCGTATATTGCTGCTGCAAGAGGTTATGTTGACGATGTTATTGAACCTGCTCAAACCCGTCAGCGTATAGCAAGCGCATTGGATATGCTGGCTTCAAAACGTGACAGCAGACCTTCTAAAAAACATGGTAATATACCGCTATAAGGCTTTAAGAAAAATAATAACAATACAGTCAAGTAAGTCATTGGAGGATTATTAATATGAGAAAGTTTAAAGTAAATGTTAATGGAAATAGCTATGAAGTTGAAGTAGAAGAAGTAGGAGCAACACCTGTAAGTGCGGCTTCTGCTGCAAGACCTGTTCAAGCAGCTGCGGCACCGGCACCTGCACCTGAAGCTCAGAAAGCAGCTGCGGCACCGGCTCCTGCCGGAACAGAGGGAGCTATAAAGATAACAGCTCCTATGCCGGGTACAATCCTGGACATAAAAGTTAAGCCCGGCGACAAAGTTAAGAAAGACGGTTTGGTTATTATTCTGGAAGCCATGAAAATGGAGAACGAAATACTCTCACCTCAAGATGCTACAGTTGCTTCGGTTAATGTAACAAAAGGGCAGCAAGTTAACAGTGGAGATGTTATGCTTACATTGAACTAATCAGATTAAGAGGGAGGGCTTATTAAATTATGGGAATAAAGATAACAGATACAAGCTTGAGAGATGCTCATCAGTCCCTCATAGCTACCAGAATGAGTATAGATGATATACTGCCCATTGTGGAATTGATGGATAAGGTTGGTTTCCACTCACTTGAATGTTGGGGCGGAGCAACTTTCGATGCGTGCGTCAGGTTCCTGAATGAGGATCCCTGGGAGAGACTTAGAAAAATCAGGGCGAAAGCTAAGAACACCAAACTGCAGATGCTTTTAAGAGGACAAAACTTGTTGGGATACAAGCATTATGCGGACGATGTGGTTGACTATTTTGTTCAGAAAGCAGTCGCCAATGGAATAGATATTATCCGAATTTTTGATGCATTGAATGACCCGAGAAATATAGAACGAGCCATGAAGGCCTGCAAGAAAGAGGGAGGACACGCCCAGGCGGCATTTTCATATACCGTCAGCCCGTTCCACAGCCTGGAGCAGTTTGTAAAAGACGCAAAAACATTTGTTGAGATGGGAGCCGATTCCATCTGCATTAAGGATATGGCAGGGCTTTTGGTTCCTTATAAAGCCTATGAGCTGGTAAAAGCGTTAAAGGAAAATGTTAAGGTTCCTATTCAGCTGCATACCCACTATACAAGCGGTGTGGCTTCAATGACATATCTTAAGGGTATTGAGGCCGGGGTAGATGTAGTTGACTGCGCTATTTCCCCAATGGCTATGGGAACATCCCAGCCTCCGGTTGAGCCGTTGGTAGCAACACTGCTTGGGACCCCATACGATACAGGTTATGATTTAAATCTTTTAAGTGAAATAGCTTCTTATTTTAAAAAGCTTCGTGAGAAATACCTGTCCAGTGGTCTGCTTAATACAAAAGTATTGGGTGTTGATGTCAACGCCCTGATATACCAGGTTCCCGGAGGAATGCTCTCAAATCTTGTTTCACAGTTAAAACAGGCCGGAAAAGAAGACAAACTACAGGAAGTTCTGAAGGAAGTACCAAAAGTAAGGGAAGACCTGGGATATCCTCCGTTGGTTACACCTACCAGCCAAATAGTAGGTACACAGGCTGTTCTAAATGTAGTTATGGGCGAGCGCTATAAGATGATACCAAAGGAAACCAAGGGACTTGTAAAAGGTGAATACGGAAAAACACCTGCACCTATTAAAGAAGAAATCGTTAAGAAAATCATAGGTGATGACGAGCGTATTACTTGCAGACCTGCCGATTTAATACCAAATGAGCTGGATAATATCAGAAAAGAAGCAGCCGAGTACATTGAACAGGATGAAGACGTATTGACCTACGCAATGTTCCCGCAGGTAGCAGCTAAGTTCTTTGAGTACCGTAAGGCTCAAAAGTACAAGATAGACCCTGATATGGTGGACTATGAAAACAGGGTTCATCCTATGGCTTAGCGAATAATTAAATAAAGAAATGACCGCATCACAGCATTAAACAGATGTTTTGACTGCTGAGTTTAATAAAACGGCAGTTAAAGTATAAAATCCATAGAAACCGGACATAAGAGGCCGGAAACGTTGGCTTTTTCGTTTCCGGCCTGTTTTGTAAGTCATGGGTCAATTATTGAATAGGACAAAGTGAAATAAGACAGCCTATGTTTCTTAAAGATAATCAATTATATTTGTCTGCCAGTTTAATTTTATGAGATAAATATTATGCCATTTGAAGGAGTACCCCTTGTTATGATTTACCCGATATGGACATATCAATCAACACGGGATTCGTTAACCCATTCCAGGTAAATGGACAGGAAACTCTGACGGTCCGTAGCATTGCATTTTTTGAACATATTTTGAATATGCTTTTTAACTGTCGCTTCGGATATGAATAATTGACGGGCGATCTCTTTATTGGATATCCCTTCCATAATTTTCAGCGCTACGTGGCATTCACGTGGTGAAAATCCCTTGCTTAGAAGTATAGGGTTTGCCACCTGCGGTGCGAATGCGTCTGTAATATTCCTTGAATGGCTGCTTTTTTGGGGTACCGGACCAACTGTATTTTGTTTATAAAACAAGTCAATAATCAAATAAAAAATACTTCCATAGATTAATGGGATTAAGTTTTTGGCCAGCAGCACAATGTCCAGGGTGCCTGATTCTGATGAAACTACTGACAAAATCGATAAAAGTGAGGTAAAAAGTCCTGCAAAAAAAGCGTTCCACTGAGCATGACCAAGGACATCCTCTTTTGTCATTCCTTTTTTGTATTGTGACAGCGTAAGAATAAATATTCCTGCAACAACAGAAATTAAGGGGATTGGTCGGAGTATTCTCAACCAGTCGAATCGCATAAGTATTCCTAACAATAATATGTAAAATATTACCCCTAAAAAGAGCTGATGTTGCCTTTTCATATTTTTGCTCCTATTCCATTGTATTTATAATAGTCTTGACTCTTGACTTAATAGGCAATACAAGTGCTATAAATATCAGTGAATATAATACTGTGTACAGCGCTACTGCAAGGTTATGTCCCAGTGCCGACGGATCGGCCAGGTTTGTTAAGACTCCTATAAAGCCTGAAATCAGACCGATTGCGCCGGACAGCAAAAATGCGCTGACGGCTAATTTATTGGCTTCCAAAATACGCTCAAGATCCAGTTTCGTATAATAATTAACATTTTGCCCCATTAACTTAAAACCCTTAAAAAAATCTGGCAATAGACCGGAGGCCATTAACGTCGGTATGCTTAATGCCAATATTATAATCAGACTTGGGAAATCTAAAAAGACCATAAAACCAGAATTTAAAGAGCTAAGAAGAACAAGTAAAACAAGAAAAATTATTATTCCTATCAGATACATATAAGACCCTCCTTAGTTATTAAATCATACCTTGTCCGGACAGTACAAAGTATAATTCCTGAAAGTATAAAATGCCATACTCCCAAAGGCGTATTAATGGAGTATTTATAATAATATCATACATCAAAATGCTATAATAAACTTATTTGGAGAGTGGTAACTGAGTTTTGAGAATGATGTGCAAATCCTCTGGAAACATGATACAATATTTTAGAATAAATACAATTTAAAGCATCAAGGAGATGTTCAAATGACCAAAATTACATTTGATTACAAAAAAGCCTTGGGATTTATAAATGAGAACGAGATCAAATATTTGGAGAATCAAATTAATAATGCGCATACTATGTTGGAAAATAAAACAGGTCCGGGCAATGACTACACAGGCTGGGTAGAGCTGCCGAATAACTATGACCGCGAAGAATTTGGCCGTATCCTTAAAGCAGCGCAACGAATCAGAGAAAACTCAGATGTGCTTATTGTAATAGGTATCGGTGGGTCATATTTAGGCGCCAGAGCTGCCATAGAATCATTGTCCCATTCTTTTTACAATATGCTTCCCAGAGAAAAGCGAAAAGGGCCTGAGATATATTTTGCAGGCAACCACATCAGCGCCGGATATCTTACCGACTTGCTGGATCTTATTGAAGGCAAGGAAATATCGGTTAATGTGATTTCAAAGTCAGGGACAACTACCGAACCGGCAATAGCCTTTAGAATAATAAAAGACTACATGGAAAAAAAGTATGGCAAAAAAGGTGCACAGAGCCGTATTTATGCAACAACCGACAAGAGCAGGGGAGCATTGAAAACTCTTGCTGATAAAGAAGGGTACGAAACCTTTGTTATCCCGGATGACGTAGGAGGCCGTTATTCGGTACTGACTGCTGTAGGATTACTGCCTATTGCCGTAGCCGGAATTGATATAACCGAAATGATGAAAGGTGCCGCCGATGCTTATACAGATTGCAAAAAGCCTTTTATTGAAAATGATTGCTATAAATATGCGGCGGTAAGGAACTGTCTCTACAGGAAAGGCAAGACTACGGAGATCCTGGTTAATTATGAGCCTTCCATGCATTATGTGACAGAATGGTGGAAACAGCTTTTCGGTGAAAGCGAAGGCAAGGATCAGAAAGGTATCTTTCCAGCAGGAGTGGATTTTTCAACAGATCTTCATTCCATGGGGCAGTATATACAGGACGGCTTGCGAAATATTTTTGAAACTGTAATCAATATTGAAAAGAGCAATAAGTCAATAAAAATGATAAGTACCCAAGATGATTTGGATAATCTGAATTATCTTGCCGGCAAGGAGATGGATTTCGTCAATAAGATGGCCATGCAGGGAACAGTTCTTGCTCACAATGACGGCGGTGTGCCGAACCTAATGATAAACATACCTGAAATGAATGCATACTGGTTTGGTTATATGGTTTACTTTTTTGAAAAAGCATGCGGCATCAGCGGATACCTGTTGGGAGTGAATCCTTTTGACCAACCCGGGGTTGAGGCTTATAAAAAGAATATGTTTGCGCTTCTTGGAAAGCCGGGGTTTGAAAAGGAGAGGGCAATTCTTCAACAACGTCTTTAATTCTTCTTGCTTTAAGGGAGCTAATGTGCTACAATATTCTACGCTGTACAAACGAATCGGAGGATATGGGTATGAGTGTTTGGGCGACAATTGTTAATATTATTTATTTAATAATCTGTTTAGCTATTATAGCGATTGTATTGTTACAATCCGGTCGTTCCGCAGGAATCAGCGGTACCATCGCCGGTGGTGCAGAGACATTCTTTGGAAAGAATAAAGGACGCGCGTATGAACAAATTCTTAGCAAATATACAGGCGTAATTGCAGTGTTGTTTGTTATAGTCTCTGTAGTTCTTGTTTTTCTGCTGTAATTATAATAGGTTTGAATCAAGGCTATACATGTTGGTTAACATGTATAGCCTTTTGCTATGCTTATCAGTCAGGCAGGATAAATATTTAATTGGATGGTTATCCTGTCAGTTGAAATCCGGAGTAATATCTTTATTCTTGCTGCGGAGGTGAATCATATGCCTGAATTTAAATTAAAATCCGATTATAAACCTACGGGAGATCAGCCTAAGGCGATAGAGACTCTTGCGAACTTAATAAAACAGGGAAGCAAACATCAGACATTGCTTGGTGTTACCGGATCGGGAAAGACATACACAATAGCAAATGTGATTGAAAGGGTACAAAAACCGACTTTAGTACTGGCTCATAACAAGACTCTTGCAGCTCAACTATGCAATGAGTTTACGGACTTTTTCCCCGATAATGCCGTTGAGTATTTTGTCAGTTATTATGATTACTATCAGCCCGAAGCATATATTCCCTCAACTGACACGTATATAGAAAAGGATTCTTCCATAAACGATGAGATCGATAAACTCAGGCACTCGGCTACAGCTGCCCTGTTTGAGAGAAGAGACGTAATTATTGTGGCCAGTGTATCCTGTATTTACGGTCTGGGAGATCCGGAGGACTATACTGATCTTATGATTTCATTGCGACCCGGTATGATAAGGGACAGGGATGAAATCATCCGTAAGCTGGTTGATATCCAGTACACCCGCAATCAATATGATTTTAAACGAGGAACTTTCCGAGCCATGGGCGATGTCCTAGATATATTTCCTCCGTCTTCTTCCAATACGGCATTAAGAGTTGAATTCTTTGGAGACGAGATTGAGAGAATAACTGAAATAGATGTCCTTACTGGAGAAGTTAAAGGCTTAAGATCACATATTGCAATATTTCCTGCATCGCACTTTTCCACGAAAAAAGAAAAGATGGAAAGGGCGATAAAAACTATTGAGGCTGAACTTGAAGAACGAATCAAATATTTCAAGGATAATGGCAAGCTGGTGGAAGCGCAAAGAATCGAACAGAGGACCAGATATGATATAGAAATGATGCGGGGAATAGGGTTCTGCAAAGGTATTGAGAATTATTCCAGGCACATCAGCGGGCGGAAGCCGGGCAGTGCTCCATATACCCTGATTGATTATTTCCCTAAGGATTTTCTGTTGGTAATAGATGAATCCCATGTTACCGTACCCCAAATTGGAGCCATGTATCAGGGGGATCGTTCCAGAAAGGAGTCACTGGTTGAGTATGGTTTCAGATTACCTTCTGCTTTTGATAACCGGCCGTTAACATTCGAAGAATTCGAAGAGAGGGTAAATCAGGTAATATACGTCAGCGCGACTCCCGGTAGTTATGAAAAAGAACATTCTACATTGATAGTGGAACAGATTATAAGGCCTACGGGGCTTATTGATCCTCAAGTTACAGTAAAACCCGTTAAAGGGCAAATTGATGATCTTCTGCATGAGATCAATGAAACTACTAAAAAAGGGTTCAGAACTTTGGTGACCACATTGACCAAAAAGATGGCGGAGGATCTGACAAAATACCTGGACGATATGGGAATTAGGGTGAAATATCTTCATTCGGATATTGATACCCTTGAGCGACTAGAAATAATAAGGGATTTACGCATGGGAGAATTCGATGTGCTGGTGGGTATAAACCTCTTAAGAGAAGGTTTGGATTTACCTGAGGTCGCTTTGGTGGCTATTCTGGACGCAGATAAACAGGGCTTTTTAAGATCTGAAACATCTTTGATACAGACTATTGGAAGAGCCGCCAGAAATGTTGATGGCAGAGTCATTATGTATGCCGATACCATTACAACTGCCATGAAAAAAGCAATCGATGAAACCAACCGCCGTCGCAGAATTCAGGAGGCCTATAATAAAGAGAATAATATCACTCCCCGTTCTATTCAAAAGGCTGTCCACAATGTTATTGAAGCTACAAAAACCGCTGAGGATGCTGATGTATATAAGATAAGCAAAAAGACAGGGGCTGAGAACCTGGATAAAAATACTTTGAAGGCTTTGATTGAAAATCTTACAAAAGATATGCGTCAAGCCGCACGAGCGCTTGAATTTGAGCAGGCTGCCGCAATAAGAGATCAGATCGAGGAGCTTAAACGTGTATTAAACTCCAGATGATCAAAAAACCATTCGTCATAAAGTGAATTGATACGGCTTATAACCTTCAATCTAATACAATTTTTGTTTCAGAGGAGATAATATGAGTTTGCTGCCCAATAAGGTTCATCGGTCATGGAATGATTTTTTGTCAGATACTTTGGCAATGATTGAAGCAATAGAAAAGAAACTGGATGATAATTTCCAGCCTCAAAGGCACAGAGTCCTTCGCTTCCTTGAGACTGATGCCAATAATTTGAAAATTATAATCTTAGGCCAGGATCCTTATCCTGAAAAGGGAAAAGCAACGGGGCGCGCCTTTGAAGTCGGAGGCTTAAACACTTGGGATGAGCCATTCCGGCAGGTTTCCCTGAAAAATATTGTCAGGTTGATTTATAAGGTACATAAAGGAATAGAGGACTATGACAATATACCCAGATTCTCTGTCATCCTGGATGAGATAAAAGAAGGCAGGTTCCGAATTGCCAACCCGCCTGATTTATTCGACAGTCTGGAGAAGCAGGGTGTACTTTTCCTTAATACATGTTTTACCGTATACCCGGGAAAACCCCTCAGCCATACCGAAATCTGGCACGAATTTACAAAAGAACTGTTGTTATGGTTATCAAAGAGCCACCCGGATCTTATATGGTTTTTATGGGGGAAAAATTCCCAGGCTTACAAAACATTTATAATGAGCGGAAAATTTTATGAATGCCGCCATCCGATGATGTGTTCAAAAACATATCCGGACGATTTTTTAAAAAGCAATTGCATATTCGACACGAAACAATACGTCAACTGGCTGGGCCTGTAAATGCCGTTTTTATCCAGTGAATGACACAATAAGGATTTTTTGAAAAGCATAAGAGTTTCATATGCAGGTTAACTTATGATTGTAACTTTGCATATGGAGCGTGATTTGTTTGTTGAAAAAAGTCCTGAGACCCAGATTTATAATATTTGTTTTATTTCTTCTGGTATTGATTTCGTACGTCATAACGCTTTTCGCAATACCGGGGAGTATAACTCTTTTAGCGGGAGAGGATTATAAGATTTCATTCAGATCTCCCTTGTTTTTACAGATTCACTCCCAAAGCAATATTTTGAAGGTCAGCGACAGTAATGACACTTCCCTGTCTGCGTTTGAAAAGCCATATAACATAATGGCAACAGAAGAAGGAGAAGCTGAGCTCGGACTAAGTGTGTTTGGGGTCATTCCTGTCAAAACAGTCGAAGTACGCTCGATAGAAAAACAGAAAGTCATTGCCAGCGGAGCTCCTGTCGGCATAAAACTGAAAACCAGCGGAATTGTTATTATAAATGTATCAGGTGTATTTCTGAAGGACGGAACAAAAGTCGTACCTGCCGAGAGTGCGGGATTACTTGCCGGGGATGTACTTATTAAGGCCGGAGGCAAAGATTTAAAGAACATATCCGATTTAACCAGTATTGTCAAAAAGTCCGGAGGTAAACCGCTGGAAATAGTTTATCGAAGACAGGATACACAATATATGACCACGATAACACCTGTAAAATCAGGCGATGATGACGAATACAGACTGGGTATATGGGTCAGGGACAGTTCGGCAGGCATAGGCACCCTAACCTTTATAAACCCAAAAAACAATGTTTATGGCGCTTTAGGACATGGAATAAATGACATAGATACAGGTTCCCTTTTGAAGGTGGGCTCAGGAACTGTGATGAGATCAAACATCAAAGGGATTAAAAAGGGTGTCAAGGGAGCTCCAGGAGAACTGGAAGGTGATTTCCTGAATGCCTCCGATATTTTGGGCGATATTGAACTTAACTGTGAATTCGGTATTTATGGCAGAATCGGAAACGATATAAACAAAGATAAATTAGGAAAATTATACAGCATAGGTCCGCATAGCGCGGTAAGACTCGGACGTGCGACAATACTGACCTGCATCAACGGCGACGAGGTTGAGGAATACGAAATTGAAATACAGCGTATAGCCAGAAACGACTTGAACAGCACCAAGAATATGGTAATACAGATAACTGATAAAAGACTTTTAGACGCTACCGGAGGCATTGTACAGGGTATGAGCGGAAGCCCCATTATTCAGGACGGACGCTTAATCGGCGCAGTAACCCATGTATTTATAAATGATCCTGTACGCGGATACGGAGTTTTTATAGAATCCATGCTGAAGCAGGCAGAAAGCATCGATTAATCAAAACAGCAATACTTGCCCGTTTTGCAGAATATTTATGGTATAATCAATAATGATATAATAATTTTTGGAGGTTCCTGTGGGATTATTGCTGGATAACAGATGTATTGAAGAGGCGAGAATATACAGGAAGCCTTATATTGGTATTCCTGCATTATATGTTTTCCCTGCCTTGCTTCATGGCTATACGACGCGGTTCGGTGGAGTCAGCACCGGTGATTATGCTTCCTTGAATCTTAATTTCAACAGATCTGATCCTCTGAGCAATGTAAGGAAGAATTATGAGATTCTCAGCGATGAGCTGGGAGTATCGTTAAATAATATGGTACTTTCGCATCAGGTGCATGATAAAAGGATCCTTCAAGTGACGAAAGAGCATTCCGGAATGGGGATCGTCCGGGAAAGAAACTATGAAAACATTGACGGACTGGTAACACAGGAGCCCGGCCTGATGCTTATAACCTATTATGCGGATTGTGTGCCGGTTTATTTTTATGATCCCGTTAATAAGGTTATAGGTCTTTCTCATTCCGGATGGAGAGGGACACTCATTAATATTGGAGGGGAGACCATAAAAGTTATGGAGGAGTCCTATGGATGTTCTCCGGAGAATATTCTTGTCGCGTTTGGCCCCCATATAAAGACATGCTGCTTTGAAGTCGACAGGGATGTGGCTGATGCTTTCCGATCCGCATATTTGTGGGCTTCGGACTATATTACAGAAAGAGCGGACAAATGGATCATAGATTTAGAGGGCATAATAATACGTAATTTAATAAACCGGGGCGTATCGGAAGAAAAGATTTCCGGTTGCCGGGTTTGTACGAAATGCAACAGCGATGTTTTCTATTCCCATCGCGGGAGCCGGAATCAAACAGGAACCGGGGCAGCATTTTTAATGTTACGAGGGTAAAAATGAAAAAGATACATAGAATGTCCATTGTTATTTTAATAATCGCCAGTTTTATCAGCGGATGTGGTGAGCAGCTTAAGACTCCTCAGCAGGAGCCTATTACGGGAATCAGTGACGGCGCTGTTAAGGCTATCTACGAAGACGTAGGGCCTTCGCAGGGAGGCGTTCTGAAACTTTTCATGGTCACTCCCAGGACCCTCAATCCTTTGACCTCACAGGATACATACGTAAGACAGCTTTCTTCATTCGTATTTGACAGCCTTTTTTATGAGGATGAATCAGGGTCAATTAGGAACGGTCTTGCAGGAAGTTTTAAATTCAGCCAGGACGGTCTTATACTTGATATAGAACTTAGGGACAATATTTTGTTTCATGACGGCAAAACTCTCAGTTCGGATGATGTGGCATTTACTTTGGAAACCATAAAAAAAGCCGGTAAAAGATCCCTGTATTATGATCACGTATCAAACATACAAAGTATAAAAACGTTGACAAGACTGAGTTTTAGACTGATCCTCAACAAGGCTGACCCGAGGATTACTGAAAAACTCACATTCCCGATAGTGCCGGAGCATGTATTCAAGGAGTGGCCTATAGAGGGACACAAGGCTTCCATGAAGTTAATCGGTACCGGTCCTTTTAAATATGAATCATACAGCGGTGATGAAATATCATTTCTGCGAAATGATTCCTGGTGGTTTTTGAAGGCCGAGGACGGTCTTTCACATCCCATATGGCTTGATGGAATAACTTTTAGAATATACCCGGATGAATCACAAATGATGCAGGCTTTTCAAAGACAGCAAATAGATATCGCATGGCTGGAGGAAGGTGATCTGGACAGTTATTCCAAGAGATCCGATATATTCTTTAATAAATATGTCAGCAATATTCTTGAATTTTTGGTTTTGTCACCGGTAGGTACGAATTCTTCCCCAATAAGGCAGGAGAATTTCAGAGCAGTTCTGATTGAGTATTTAAAAAATTACGAAAAAGAAAATCCCATAGACAGGGGAGAATCTGTAATAGAGCTTAAAAACGGCCATCCTGAACAAAAAATGAATAAAGATGCTACAATCAATAAATTGATTAATATGGGTTTTTTACATAATTACGACAGCAATTTTCTTTATGCTTATAAGAATAATGAAAGGGTACCGGTTCAGCTTTCGCTTGTATATAACGGCCTTAATGCCGACAGGGAATATACGTGTCAATGGCTGACAGAAGCATTGGCCAAAATAGGGATCAAGGTAGATGCTCAAACTGCAGATATTGAAAAACTGCAAAATTTCGTGAGCAGCGGGGAATTCGATATGATGCTTCTGGGATGCCGCATCCCGCTTTATGCGACTATGGATGAAGTTTTGGAAACTACAAAGAAAAGCCTCAATATAAGCGATGCAGTTGATGTTATATTGCCTTTGTACAGAAAATATGGTGCAGTACTTTATCAAAATTACATCAGAGGCGAAAGAAACCCAAAGTGGAAGAATATTTATAACGGATGGCAGAATTGGTATCTTGTATATCCTAACCCTTGATTGTCTGTTTTCTTTATAAAGTAAATCCGGAATGATTCCGGATGCAATAAACAGAACTGTTGGAATAAAAGTGATCGTATGACTGTTAAGAGTAATATCGAAATTGAACTTAGAGTACCTGAAATGAAGGATATGGCGATATTGGAAAAATGGTATGGAATGCACGATTCCCTGGGTTATGCCACAGGTTTCAAGAAATTTTCGGATGTTATACAGAAATTCAGGGAGCCTGTGGATCCTTCCATGTTAAGCTTTATGATTTATAATATTAATATTGATATTGATGCGCCAATAGGCTTTATTAACGGATACTTAAGGAATGTAAATAAGCACTCGGTTCTGTGGATAAGTGTTTTTATAATTGACCCAGATTACCAAAATATGGGATATGGCACATATGCGCTTTATAAGCTTCTTAATTTTGTACGGTCAGAGTATGGGACTGTTGCATGTATAGCCGCTGTTTCATTTGAGAACGAACAGGGGCTTTCATTCTGGGAAAAGGCCGGTTTTTCACATGACCCGGAACTGGAGCGATCATTGCATCTTTTCGGAACATCTAAGGCAGCCGTTATGAAGAAAATATTAAAGTAGCAGAGGTTTATATGAAAAGGCCGTTGGCAGTAGCTGCCATTGCACTCATATGGGGCATTATACTAGCTGATGTAAATAAGAGCCATATTTGGGGGATAATATCTCTTACGTTAAGTTTGCTGATTTTTATACTTATTTATCGCCCTTTAAGAAAAAAATCCTCAGTCTTTGTTCTGCTTGCTGTTCCTTTTCTCGTTTCAGGATATTTTTTACACAGGATTAATGAAAAATATTATGACAATGCCTGTAAGGAATGGGAAGGCAAAAGCGTTTCTGTTAAGGGGGCATTGTATAACGAACCGGAATTCGAAAACGGTAAAACCCGATTCGTATTAAAAGTTGAATCGATAGACGATAAACCTCTTGTTAAAAAAAGAAACATTAAATTACAGGTCAGTATTTACGGCAACGACTTGATCAATGGCCTCAATTATGGTTCTGTCGTTAATATAGCGGGAGAAATCAGAATACCTCCGGGCAGACGGAATATCGGAGGGTTCGATTCAAGAAAGTTCCTGGCTTCACGGGGTATTTCTGGAACCATGAGCATCCAGGAAAAAGCGATTACCATTCTTGAGGGAAACAGGGGTTCCTGGCTAAAGAAAACCGGGTATAGACTCAGGCATAATATACTGAACACCTTGAACAGCAGTATGCCTGAAAAAGAATCTTCGATACTGGCCGGAATGTTGATAGGTTATACTGATAAAATGCCGGAAGAGATGGAGGAAGATTTTCGCAGAGCCGGTCTTTCGCACATTATGGCTGTTTCAGGGGCAAATATAGCATTCCTGCTGACGCCTTTTCTCTGGTTTTTGAAAAAAGCGGGTCTTAATCCCAGATGGTCATCGGCTTTGGCATTTCCATGTATGCTGTTTTATGTATATGCGACCGGCATGGAAGCTTCTGTAATCAGAGCGGCTATAATGGCAGGCATTACATTAACCGGCATGCTTCTGTGGCGGAAAACAGATATTTATTGTTCTCTGGCGGCATCGGCAATAATTATACTGGTCAATAACAGTTTTATGCTTTTTGACCTGGGGTTTATACTGTCATTTGCCGCTACCCTTTCACTTGTTATATTCTACAAACCTGTATTTTGCAGATTGCCGGCGAAATTGCCGAAAATAATCAGAGATACGTTAGCCGGTACAATAGCCGCTCAATTAGGTGTTATACCCATAATCGCATATTACTTTAACACATTTTCGATAGTATCGGTATTTACAAATCTGCTGATAGTGCCTTTAACAGGAATGATCACTGTTTTGGGGGCCATCCTTGTTATCCTGGGTAACCTTTTTCTTCCGGCTGCAAGGACGCTGGGGGTATTACTGAATATAGCGGTTAATATCATGTTATTTATTACAGGAAAAATCGCGGCAATTCCCTGGGCTGAGATTAATATGGCAACGCCAAGTATTTTTTTGGTATTGATATATTATTTCATTCTTCTCTATCTGAGGTTCTGGCACCCTAAACTCGCAAAAGAAATTGCAAGGCCGGTATTTGCGTCAATAATGGTTTTATGCGGAGTTGTGATTCTTTTTGTCAGTATCCCGGATAAATCTCTCCAAATATATTTTGCAGATGTGGGGCAGGGAGACTGTACAATCATCAGGACACCTTCAGGAAAGAACATTATTCTGGACGGCGGTGGAAGTATTAATGATACGGAAGGTTCCTATACGGGAGAACGGATAGTGGTGCCGTTATTGTATAACCTGAATATGACAGATATTGACCTGATGATTGCCTCCCACGGACATATGGATCATATCGGAGGACTTAAGACCGTAGTTGACAGGATGAATGTAAAAAAACTGATGGTGGCGGACGCCAATGACATTGAAATGAAATATCTGACTGATTATGCTGCAGAAAAAGGCATACCTGTCATGTATATGAAAGAAGATGACATTCTTTACGAAGAAGACGGATTGACTATTAGGGCGCTATACCCTTTGAGGGATGAGAAACTAATGCCGGAAGAGTCAACCACCAACGCAAACGAGCTGTCGCTGGTCACAAGACTGGATTATGGAGAGTTCAGCGCGCTTTTTACCGGGGATATAGGTTTTATGTCAGAAAAAATTATACTGGAAAACCATAAGGATCTAAGCTGTGACTTATTGAAAGTTGCGCATCACGGCTCCAAATATTCTTCAGATAAAAGCTTTATTGAGGCGGCAGAACCAGTTGTGTCCGTTATTTCAGTTGGCAGAAATGTATATGGTCATCCAGGCACTGAAACGATAGAACGGCTTGTCGGACAAGGTTCCAAAATATATCAGACTATAAATAGCGGTGGAATTTTAGTGGAGGTATGGGAAAAAGAGACCCGAATGAGGGTAACTACCGTTGTCCCATAAATGAGTCGGGAGTATGTCCTATGACGGAAACATGATCAGTCCTTTTAAAAAACAGGTCCGCTTTATGTTTTCGGGTTGTAATTAAAAAATATGTAGGTTATATTATTTTTAGCGCCACACCAGATTGAAACGGCGATTTGTTACATAAGAGGAGGTTCTTTAATATGAGCCGCGCTGATATTATTTTTATTAATATGTGCAAGGATATTCTTGAAAATGGCTTTTCTGATGAGGGAACAAATGTAAGACCGAGGTGGGAAGACGGAACCCCGGCTTATACAAAAAAAAGATTCGGAGTAGTCAACAGATATGATTTATCTGAGGAATTTCCAATTATGACATTAAGACCGACTAACTATAAAGCTGCTATTGATGAAATATTATGGATTTGGCAGAAAAAATCAAATAATGTAAAGGATTTGAACAGCCATATCTGGGATGCCTGGGCTGATGAAAACGGTTCAATAGGCAAGGCTTACGGCTATCAGTTGGGGATAAAGCACAAGTATAAGGAAGGCGAATTTGACCAGGTGGACAGGGTCTTGTTCGATCTTAAAAACAACCCATACAGCCGAAGAATCCTGACCAATCTTTACAATCATGCGGATTTACACGCTATGAATCTCTATCCGTGTGCTTACAGCATGACTTTTAACGTGACGGGAAACAAGCTTAACGGGATCCTAAATCAAAGATCACAGGATGTGTTGGTTGCGAATAACTGGAACGTAGTCCAGTATTCCATACTTTTGCATATGTTTGCTCAGGTAACCGGTTTTGAGGTGGGAGAGCTGGTTCATGTTATTGCCGATGCTCATATCTATGACCGACATGAGCCATTGGTAAGAGAACTTATAGCCAGAGAACCAAAGAAGGCTCCCAGGCTTATAATAAATAAGGACGTAAAAGATTTCTATGAATTTAAAGTGGATGATTTCGTTCTTGAAGGTTATGAACCGGGACCGCAAATCAAAAATATACCCGTTGCTGTTTAAGGAGAAAACAATGCGAAATGATCTTATACTGATTGCCTCAGCAGACAGAAACTGGGGCCTGGGCAGAGACAATAAACTTTTAAAAAGAATACCTGAGGATTTGAAACGTTTTGCAGAGCTTACCAGGGGAAACGTCATTGTGGTGGGAAGAAAAACCCTGGAAGCCTTCAAGGATAAAAAACCATTGCCTGACCGTATCAATATTGTCCTTACAAAGGATAAAAATTACACTTGTGAGGGTGCTGTAATAGTACACAGTATAGAAGAGATGTTTAACGCCACTAAAGGATTTGATAAAAAGGTTTATGTTTGCGGTGGCGAAACCATTTACAGGCAGCTTTTACCGTATTGTAACCTGGCTCTGATTACTCAAATAGATGAAGAGTATGAAGCCGATACCCATCTGGTTAATTTGGATAATCAAAGCGATTGGGAGAAGACGTTTATTGGAGAATGGCAGGAAAGCCGTGCCGGCGTGCGGTTCAGGTATGTAGATTATATAAAAGCGGGACACGACGAATAATCAAGCGGCATAAATAAGATTTGTTACAAAAGCAAACGGCTGACAAGGAAAACCTTACCCTGTCAGCCGTTTTATTTTTCTTTCAGCTCAGTAAGCCTGTCTTGAATTTTCTTATTATAGTTTATTATTCTGCGGTTATATTCGCCGTCCATAAGTGTGGATGCCAGTAAGAAGTCTGCGGTAGCACGATTGTTGGCTATTGGGATGTCATATACCGCGGCAATTCTCAGCAAAGCTTTAACATCAGGGTCATGAGGCTGGGCTTCAAGGGGATCCCAGAAAAAGATTACCATGTCGATTGCGCCTTCAACAATGCGTGATCCTATTTGTAGATCTCCGCCCAAAGGTCCGCTGTTATATGCACGGACAGGAAGCTCAACTTCTTCTGCTATAAGCCTGGCTGTTGTGCCGGTACCACAAAGGAAATGCTTTCGTAAAACATTGACATTGTCTTTGACCCAATTCACCAAATCCTGCTTCTTATGGTCATGAGCAATAAGAGCGATCCGCTTCTGCTTAGGGATTGGAATATTTATGTAGTCGTTCATTATCATGTTTTCACCTCCTATCGATTAATTAAAACGATGTTTATTTATTAAAACTCAAAATCAATTCTAACACAAAGCGGAAGAATAGTACACTATGTAGAACTATAGAGATAAGCTTGGGGTAGAAGGATTTGATTGTACATTTTTAATAAAAATTTCTATAATAACATTTGTTTATAATGAAATTTAATGGTAATATATTTATAGTAGAATCTGTCTAAATTTGTCGTTTTGCATCTAAGTGTAATGATAATTCGGTAACTTCCGTTAATAATTATATTTAAAAAGGGGTTTGTGCTATGAATAAGAAAGAAACGGTCGGTATTCAATTTCTATTGATACACCTGCTGACTGCTTTTCTGCCTTTTCTCGCTGTTGTTATTGCATTTTTTGCTCATTCCGATAATTTGATGTTGTTCATCATAACCGGAAGCGTTCTGGTTATTGCAGGAACAGCATTGCAATATTACTTTTCTGCCAAAAGGATAAAAGAAAATCAGGCTTTGATCGAAGCTCTGAGAAAAGCAAGAGAAGGCGACCTTCAAACACAGATTGAAGGGAACACTATTCTTGAACAGGAAAGCAATGCACTTATTCAACATTTTAATCAGGTTCTTTCGGATGTTGATCGTTCAACCGAAGAAGCTAAGCATCTTGCCCTAACGGTAAAATCCACATCAAAAGAAGCTTCTGATGTGGCCAATCAAATAGCGAAAGCCGCCGAATCTGTTTCCCAGGGCGCAGGTGAACAGGCTGAAGACGCTGAACACAGTTCAAGAGTAACGGCCGAAATGGTTAATAAGTTTGAGGAAGTTGTAAAATCAGCCGAACTTATGACCAAGAAGGCTGATGTTACAAAAGAAATGGCCAAATTCGGAATGTCTAATATTAATGATTTGCTGGAAAAAAGTAAGCTAACAGAAAAGAATATGAACGAAATCAATCAAAAAATTAACGAACTGAATGAAATGACTAACAATATAAGCCAGATAACTTCGGTCATATCAGGAATTTCCAGCCAGACAAACCTGTTGTCTCTTAACGCTTCAATTGAAGCCGCGAGAGCAGGAGAGATGGGCAAGGGTTTCGGCGTAGTTGCGGATGAAATAAAAAAGTTAGCACAACAAAGTTATTTATCGAGTACTGAAATAGACAAAATCATCCAAGGTGTCCAGAACCAGATAAACGTAACCACTGAAACGATTGCTTTGACGGCAAAAACTCTGGAAGCGCAGACTCAGTCGGTGAATAAGACGAATGAAGCTTTTATTGCGATATCCAATGCTGTTGACGAGCTGTTTGCCCAACTGCTTGAAGTTAAAAATAGAATCAACATTCTCAATGAGTTTAAACAGAAACTGTCAGATTCAATTACCAATATTGCGGCGGTTGCCCAGGAAACAGCCGCTTCTACTGAGGAAATAACCTCTTTAATGTATTCTCACATGAATTCCTCGGAAATTCTTGTACAACTATCCGAAAACTTTGATTCTGTTATAGCGAACCTGGAGAATGCTATCAAGAAATTCTGTTTTAATAAAATCGCAGTTAATAAGGCTTCTTATGCTATCATTCCAACTATTGACATCCCATTCTTCAACGATACCAGGGAAGGAGCTATGGATGCGGCTGCCAAACTTGGTGTTGATGTTTTATGGCGAGTCCCTAAATCCGGTTCCCCGGCTGAACAGGCTCAGCTTATCGAGGAAGTAATCGAAGAGGGTGTTTCGGGTATAGGAATAGGACCAATTGACAGCCCTGAGGTTAGGAAAGCGTTGGAAAAAGCAAGTAAAAAAGGTATAAAAATCGTTTGCTTTGATACGGATATTTCAGGGGTTAAAAAAGACAGCTTTATAGGAACGGACAGTTACAGTGCAGGTGAAATGCTTGGAGAGATAGTTGTAAAGAAACTTAACGGAAAGGGAAAAATCATTGGGACCCTGTCCAACAAGAACAAGAATATGCAGGAGCGGAAGGAAGGATTTATGAAAGCCATTTCAGACTCGCCTGACATAGAAGTGTTATCTTTTGAGGTAACGGACCAGCCAAACGTAGAGGATCGCTGGAATAGTCTTAAGAAGACCATACAAAGGTATCCTGACTTTAACTGCTTTGTCTGTATGGATGCAATGGGCAGTTACTTTGCGCGGAGAATGAAGGAAGACCTGGGAATTACCCCGCTTTGTGTTGTATTTGACAAAACAGAAGATTCCAAAAAACCTATAGAAGACGGATATCTCCATGTATTGGCACAACGCCCGAGACTTTGGGGAGAACTGTCCATCAGAAGGCTTCATGAAGCCTGCAGCGGCAAAAACATTCCTGATTACGAAGATACCGGTACATATGAAATTAACAAGACTAATATGAGTATTTTCTTCAAATAATTCTGATGTTTAAACCGGTTTGCTGACAGATTGCAGCAGGCCGGTTTTTATTCTTTAGTTATAACAATGAGGAAAAGCTTTAAAAAGTATTAAATAAGCGAAGTACTGAACTATGGATTTTTTATGCTGTCTTGACAATTTGACAGTCATATTTTAATATCATAAATAAATATCACTGCAATGACGGAGAGGAGTAGGCAGAAAACCCAAACAGAGAGGAAATGCCACAGGCTGTAAGCATTTCCGTGGAAAATTCCTGCTGAAGTCGCTCCCGAGCTGAATAGCTGAAATTTGAGTAGGTTATTCCGGTTAAGAACCGTTATCATCTTCTTGAGAGCCCTGTTGGGAATTTTGGTGGTACCGCGGAAGTCAGCTTTCGTCCAAATGTTTTGGATGAAAGCTTTTTAATTGAAGGAGATTAAATGTATATATGACGCTAAAAATTATTGCTTTTGCTTTAATAATTATTGGTGCCTTAATTAATTATGAGGCCAAGCTTATTGTAAGACAAATGAACCTTGCAGAAAAAATAGATGCAAGTGAGGCTGAAGAACTTACAGGTGAAGAACTTGATCAATATAAACTGACCAAGGCCGTCGCAAGAGTAAAGACAATTGGGTTCCTTATCATGCTCCCCGGCGTATTTTTAGTATTTTATACCTTCAGATAAACCCTTAGTAATTTATAAAAATTTTATATGTAAATATTTAGGACACACAGAAAGGAAGTATATCATGAGCAGAAAAGAAATAGAAAAGGTATATGATCCTCAAAAGGTTGAGAATGCGTTATATAGCAAATGGATGGAAAAAGACTATTTCCATGCTGTGATTGACCCTGAGAAAAAGCCGTTTACCATTGTGATCCCGCCGCCAAATATTACCGGGCAGCTTCATATGGGGCATGCGTTGGATAACACCATGCAGGATATACTGATTCGTATGAAACGTATGCAGGGATATTGTACCCTCTGGCTTCCCGGCACCGATCATGCAAGCATAGCAACTGAGGCTAAAATCGTTGAAACGATGGCCAAAGAAGGAATAGCAAAGGAAGATATCGGAAGAGAGGCTTTTTTAAAGAGAGCATGGGAATGGAAGGCTAAATACGGCGGAAGAATCGTTGAGCAGCTTAAAAAATTAGGCAGCTCATGCGACTGGAAGAGGGAACGCTTCACCATGGACGAAGGTCTGTCAGAAGCTGTTAAGGAAGTGTTTGTCCGGCTTTACGAAAAAGGTCTTATCTATAGGGGAGAGAGAATAATTAACTGGTGCCCTACCTGCGGTACATCAATATCGGACGCTGAAGTGGAGTATAAGGAACATGACGGTTACTTCTGGCATATTAAATATCCTATTGCAGGCACTGATGAATTCTTGGAGATTGCTACAACACGGCCTGAGACAATGCTGGGAGATACGGCTGTAGCCGTTCATCCCGATGATGAAAGATATAAGCACCTTGTTGGGAAAAAGGTTATGCTCCCGCTTATGAACCGTGAAATCCCAATTATTGCCGATACCTATGTTGAACGTGATTTCGGGACCGGTGTTGTTAAAATAACTCCCGCCCATGACCCCAATGACTTTGAGGTAGGTTTAAGACACAATCTTGAAATAATCAATATAATGAATGAAGATGCCACAATTAATGAAAACGGCGGAAAGTATGCAGGCATGGACCGTTATGAGGCCCGCAGACAGGTAGTGGAAGACCTTAAGGCCTTAGGACTGCTTGTTCAGGTTAAGCCTCACAAGCATAATGTAGGGGAATGTTATCGTTGTTCGACAGTTATCGAACCCAGGGTATCAAGACAGTGGTTCGTAAAAATGAAACCTTTGGCAGAACCCGCAATAGAAGCTGTCAGAAACGGCACAATTAAGTTTGTGCCCGAGAGATTCGCCAAGATTTATTTTAACTGGATGGAAAACATCCAGGATTGGTGTATATCCCGTCAGCTTTGGTGGGGGCATAGAATTCCGGCGTACTATTGTGATGATTGTGGTGAGATGATGGTAGCAAGGACCGCTCCAAAGGAGTGTACAAGGTGTAAGTCGGCAAATATCAGGCAGGATGAAGATGTTCTTGATACCTGGTTCTCCTCTGCACTTTGGCCGTTCTCTACCCTAGGTTGGCCAAAAGAGACTCCTGACTTAAAATACTTTTATCCTACCGATGTACTGGTTACCGGTTATGATATAATCTTTTTCTGGGTTGCCCGTATGATTTTTTCCGGGCTTGAACATATGGGAAAAGAGCCGTTTAAGTATGTTCTGATTCACGGCCTTGTCAGGGATGCGCAGGGAAGAAAGATGTCAAAATCTTTAGGCAATGGCATCGATCCTCTTGAAGTAATTGAGAAATACGGTACCGATGCCCTTCGTTATGCACTTACCATTGGAACTTCGCCCGGAAATGACATGCGCTTTTCAGATGAAAAGCTGGAAGCCAGCAGAAACTTTGCAAATAAGATTTGGAATGCCTTCCGCTTTGTTATGATGAATTTTGACGATGACGTTGATTTTAGCAAAGTGGATGAAAGCAAATTTACAGTTAGTGATAAATGGATACTGAGCAGAATCAACACCGTAGCCAGGGAAGTTACGGAGAATCTCGAAAAGTTTGAACTGGGTATAGGACTACAAAAGATTTACGAGTTTATATGGGAAGAATTCTGTGACTGGTATATAGAGCTTGTTAAGCCAAGATTGTATGACCGTGAGGCTGAGAATCGCCTGGAGGCTATGTTTGTGCTTAACGAGGTTCTGAAAAAAGCCATGAAGCTTTTGCATCCTTTTATGCCTTTTATCACCGAAGAGATATACAGCCATCTTATTACAGATGACGAAAGCATCATGATATCCTCCTGGCCGGAATATACCAACGAAATATTATATCCTGAAGAAGAAAAACTTATGTCTTTCCTGATGGACGCCATAAGAGGAATACGTAATATCAGGGCTGAAATGAATGTACCTGCAGGCAGGAAAGCTAAAGCGTTTTTTGTTGTAAAGGATCAGGATATCAAAGAGTTGATTGAGAAAGAGAAGTCTACCTTTAACCGACTGGCAGGGCTGTCCGATATTATTACTAAGAGTGATAAAACCGGAATTCCTCAGGATGCCGTGGCTGTTGTTGTCAAAGGTGCTGAAATATTTATGCCTCTTGAAGAACTTATTGATTTGAAGAAAGAAATTGAAAGACTTGAAAAAGAAAAAGCCAATCTCGAAATGGAGCTGGACAGAGTAAACAAAAAGCTTTCAAACCAGGGGTTTGTTTCAAAAGCTCCTGCAGCGGTAATTGACGCCGAAAAAGAAAAATTAAAGAAGTATACCGAAATGTATGAAAAAATCATGGAGAGACTGGAAACGCTCGTAAATCGCTAAACTATGAAGAAGTTGACAACACAGAATGTATTATTTGAGTTTAAAAAGTGATATCCTAAAAACAGCTGTTGAATTTAGGGGGTGATTATTATTTTTAGGTCTCCAAAAGCAAGAATAACTATGGCCTTTTTCTCTACCATATTCGTTGTATTTTTTAGCATAATGGCTTTTCAGAACCTATCAACAGGTTCTATTGAGGAGCCTAATGAACAGATAACAGTCACCCCTACTCCTGGTCCACAACAGCAACCTGTTGTTGTGCCTAACGATGATTTGGAGGAAGATGAAGGTTTTTCCCTTACAAATAACCAGAAATATTTTGAGAGTATCGTAAATCCTGAAAGTACAAGCGTTATGCTGTTAGGATGTGAACCGACAGGGTTTAATTTTGATACTATTATGATACTTAATATTGACAAGCTTACAAAAAAGGTAAAAATCCTCAGCCTTCCCCGGGACATTTATATAGATTACAGCGACTATGTCCTGGACTCTTTAAGATTAGCTAAGCCGTCGTATCTAAAAGAAAAGGGTATGAATCGAATAAATGCGGCTCCTTCAATCGGCCAGGCTATTGAATATCAAAAGGGCATTGGTCGCTTTAATAAGCCGTATATAGATTTCATTGCAGATCTTATCGAAGAGATATTTGAAATTCATATTGATGATTATGCTTACGTAAAAGTTAACGGATTCAGGAACATAGTTGACTATTTTGGCGGTGTAACTGTTTATGTTCCTGTTCATATGGAATATAACGACCCCTATCAGGATTTGGAGATATATATAGAAAAAGGAACCCAAACCCTCAACGGCAAACAGGCCGAAGGGTATGTAAGATTCAGACAGGGTTACGATGAAAACGGCAATTTTGTAAATTATGGAGATATTTTCAGAAAAGAAAATCAGAACAGGTTCATCAAAGCCTTTATTGAACAGCATGTGACATTGAAAAACCTGGGTAAACTCGGTAAAATTGCTGAGATAATAAGCAAAAATGTAAGCACCAGTGTCAAAGGCTGGGATGAGATCGTTAAATATGGAGCTTTGGCTGAAGAAGCATTAAATAATAAATATTCTATTGAAAATTATAAGCTGGAGACTACCGATAAATTTATAAACGGCTCTTCTTATGTATTATTAAAGACCAGGTAGCGTTGTCGATATGTTGTCGATATTATAATATTGTGTTCGTTCAGCAATATATGATAGAATTAACAAAGAAAATTATGTAATTAATAGGATATACATAAGATTTTATGTTGATTTACTGCAAGATAAATCTTCCGGAGGATAGGGAATGAATTCTACAAAAGCAGTAACATCAGTATCTGATGTAAAAGAACGTTTTTTTTCGATATTCATTACTTTATTTGTCAGTCTGTTATTGTTTCTGATTGTTGAATTGGGCGGCAGCAGCTTTAATATCTCGAAAATCCTGGTGGAAAATAATATTTGGCACAGAATCCTTGATGTTTACTTATTAATCGTATCTTTTTCAATTTTTTTTATTTCCTTTTATACATATCCTCAGACAAAAGATAATCGTTTGCTTATCATAGGTATAAGTTTTCTGATTGGCGGCGTATTATACTGGATTCAAATACTGGATATTCCTTCTTATTTAGGCGCCGGATATGGAATAAGCAGCCCGAGGTGTACATTTTTACTGTGTTTAACCATACGTATTATTAACGGTATATGCTTTTTTCTGATTGCCACAATAAAATTCAAAAATAAATATTATTTAAAAAGAAGATACATGTGGTTATCAATAATTATAGTGTTTGTCGCTTATTACATAATCAGCAGTCCGTTAATAAAGCAGGAATATTTAATAAACGATTACGGATTGACTGTTTTAAGTATATCTTTATTGATTGCTGCCAGTTTCCTGTACATTTGTGTACTTTACCTGACACTGAAAGAATATATAAAAACGAATGAATTTGTTTTTAAGATACTTTGCTGTGCCTTTATACTTATGTTTTTCAGCGGGATATCATTAATGGGCATGGATGAGATTTTTGATATAAACAGTGCGCTGAGCCATTTTTATCTAGTTGCTTCCTATGGGATATTTTTCTACGCTTTCTATATAGAAAGTATAAAAAAACCGTACGCACAATTGGCCAAAGCCAAAGAAGACCTGGATGAATATGTTGAGGAAATGGATAAACTGGTTGACAGGCGTACTATTGAACTGAGAGGTATGTACGAGAAATTGATGGCGGACCAGGAAATAGCCAGAGGAATACAGTTGTCGATGCTTCCATCAGAATTTCCTGCAAACGAGTTTGTTTCTTTTTCGGCCGGATATGTGCCGGCAGAGAAGCTTAGCGGTGATTTCTATAATGTGTTTAAAATTGACGACAGTCGTTTTGGAATATGTATCGGAGATGTATCGGGACATGGCGTTTCTGCGGCAATGCTGTCGATTTTTACATTTCAGAAGATACAATCGCTTATGGAAGAATCAGCAGGCAGGGGTATCAGTATCCCGTCAGTGGTTTTGACACATCTTTATGAATCATTTAATTCAGCAAATTTTAATGATGATATGTATATCGTAATGATTTATGGGGTATTCAATACCCAAACAGGTATACTTTCATATGCTTCAGGAGGGCTTAATACATCGCCTTTAAGGATAAGGCCTGATGGGTCTATTCAGGAGTTGGACAGCGAAGGCTTTGCAATTTGTAAGCTTGGGGATTTGATAAAACCCAAATTCGCAAATCGTCAGGTTCTTCTTTTCCCGGGAGATAAGTTGCTTTTATATACCGATGGCCTGATTGAAGCGCGCAATTCATCCAATAGTGAATATTCAATTGAACGCTTGAAATCTGTTATAAAGAAATATAACAGATGGGGAATAGATCATCTGACCGAGGAAATTATCAATGATGTAAAAGAATTTATAGGCGATGAGAAACCTGCTGATGACATTACCTTACTTTCAATGAATGTATTGCCTCCTTTTTAATAATTGCATTTCCCTGAATGCAGCCTGACAAAGCAAAAAGCTGCAGTTATGTTATCCTGTTTTGTTTATATTAATAATAGACATCATAATAATAGACATCATATCCAGCATATGTTAAACTGAATCGTATAAGCCCGTCAATGACCGGTAAACAGATGTGCGGAGGTAATGATATGAGTGAAAAGAGTTCCAAAACAAAATTTGGATTATGGCTTTCTACTTTCATCTCAATGGCCGGCTTATTATTAATTGTTTTAATCGCGTGGATCATTGAAAATACAATCAGTCCGAGTTTCAATAGAACATTACTGACCATTATTTCAGTGATAATCGCGCTTATTCCGCCGCTGTTATGGCTCTCGATTTTTTATCGTCAGGATAGGCTCAACCCTGAGCCAAAGAGCTTTGTATTTAAAATTATGCTTTTAGGGGCTTTGGTGCAAAAGGCAATTTATACGCCAATCATATCCCTGGCTTTCTACGGCAGTAACAGCGGTATCTCGTCAATTGGAGGAAGAATGATTGTTAATATTATACTGATAGCAATTATTCAGGAGTCGCTCAAATTAATTGCGGTAAGATACAGTATATATCCAGGCAGAGAATTTGACGAGGTAATTGACGGAATAATTTACGGGTCCGCATTGGGACTGGGGTTTGCCGCTATGACCAATTTGGGTGATATCATTGCTTCAGGAGGCGCCATGCTTACCAATGTTACAGCTTTGGTAGTAATAGAAACCTTTGCACATGCCAGCATTACAGGTTTAAGCTGTTATATCCTGGGCGTTTCAAAATACAGTAAATTTAATGTTTTAAGACTGCCTCTGGCGGTAATCATTGCCTCTGCATTAAACGCTATAACTCAATTTCTTCTGAATGCTGTTGTAAGACGTGGTTTTAAAATAAATTATATTTTGGGACTGATACCTGCCGCAGTTGTTGCATGCGTAGTATTTGGGATTCTGGTATTTCTGTCATCGAAGCATGAGAAAGAGGGCGCAGTTGCAGAAAGGGTTCCGCTGGAGCCTGAAAAAGCTTTGATTGGGATGATCCCGGTATGGATTATTTTTGCTGCTGCTATAGGCACCGGTATTATAGTGAGCAACGCTGCTTTAAAAAACAATGTTTCTACAGTTGACGATTTTATCGAAGTCAGCTATCCGTCGGACTGGCTTGTGTCCAGCAGCGAGTCCGAGCTGTTTAAGGCATCAGATATTGATAAGGACAACGGAACCAACTTTATCAGCGTAAATAAAGTTCCTCTGGACAGTATAATGAATATGGAGACAAGTGATGAGGAGGAAAAACTGCAAAATGCCGCCGCCTCATGGACAATAAAGGCAGCCAGAGCAAACCGGTTCTATCAGGCTGAAGACGGTTATTATCTTGATACCAGGGGCAAGGAGACTTATATAATAAACTATGTTTATATTCCAAATACACAATCCGCCATTGGAGAAATAAATAAGCCGGATATTGGATATGGCAGGGATATACTTTGTATAGTGAATGATGATTTATACGTTATCACAATGTCAACAAGTTATGAGAATTTTATTCTTAATGATAATAAACTGGTTAATATAGACTATACATTTAACATAAACTGACGGCTTTTTAAGAAAAAAGAAATGGAGTGATTCTAATGGTTAAAATGAAATCAGTCAAATTTCAGTTTATTATAACAGCCGTCATAGTTTTGATGGCCACATTGTTAACATCGTGCGCTGGAGATAAAGAAGATGAAACACCACCTACTGCACCCCTTTTAACAATTCTTAGCGTTAATGAGGACTATGTCGGGCTTGCCTGGAGCGAGAGTTATGATGATGTGGGTGTTGACGAATACAGGCTTTACAGGAACAGTGAAGTTTTGGCTAAAGTAAAGGAAACTGAGTATGAAGACAGAGATGTCGAAACAGGCAAGGAATATGAATACTATGTTGTGGCTTACGATAAAGCAGGCAACCGTTCATCCAAAAGTATAAAACAAAAAGTTGCCATATCAGGTGAAAAGTTGCCGCCGGAACCACAGGAACCGCAGAGAACTCCTACTGACCCCAAGGCGGGACAGAGTGATTTTAATCTGAAAAAAATTTCAAAATCCACCATCAAGCTATATACTTTGGATGATGATTTTAATGTCATAGCGATGGGATCCGGAACTATCGTCAATAAAGACGGTTATATACTGACAAACTTTCATTGTGTCGGTGAAAACGGTAAGCTTTATAATTCGGACGGATATGTTGCCGTTGCAATTACGGATGATGTAAAGAAAAATATCCAGCCTCAGTATATTGCACAATACAGGCACGGCGTGGAAAGCCTGGATCTGGCGGTATTAAAAATAGTATCGGATTTAAACTGGAATGCAGTATCAGCAAGGGATCTAAATCTTTCTCCCATAACCATTGCTGATTCCGACAATATAGAATTGGGAGATATAATAAATATTCTCGGATATCCTGCTGTTGGCGGAGAGACTATAACTTTTACCGCAGGCTATGTATCAGGGTTTATTGATGAAGATGGGGATTCAGAAATTGACTGGATAAAAACAGACGCAATCGTAAACCATGGAAACAGCGGAGGGACGGCAATAAACAACAAAGGTGAAATGATAGGTGTTCCCACTGCAAAAATAGCCGGGCCCGACAATGACATTATGTTTTATCTGAAACCGATAAATCAGGCTCTGCCGGTTTTAGAGAACGCAATTGCCAGGGGTGATGATCCTAATCTGCCTGCTCCTCAGACTCCGGGACCAGGTATGGAGCAGCCTGGCTCTAAAGCAGTAGTATCCATTACTGGAAGACTGGTTGACTCATATACACGAAAACCTGTCAGGGGAGGTATATTCATTATCCTGCAGGAAGGCGTTACCATTCGGGACTTTGCTAATAATCCCCAGGAGTCGATGATTCTGTCATACGGCGAGTCTGACCGAAACGGTATTTTTGTATGCGATTACGTTCCTGCCGGCGGTTACTACTCTGTCCTGGCTTATGCTGACGAATATTTACCGGTAGCTGAGGACTATGCTTTGGAAATACCGGCTGATTGGTATGACGATGTAGATTTGGGGGATATTTATTTAGAAACTGAGTATTAAAATAACCTTAACCCACGCAGAACCTTTTGTGGGGGCCTTGGCAAGAGAATATCCGTCAATACCTGACAAAACTGATCCTGACGATGCCAGATCACTTGGATATAAACAGCCTTTTGGTTATAGAAACAAAAACGGTGAATATGTTTATATGCTTGCAGAATAAGGCAGAATTTATACTCTCACTTTATATGATGGTGAGATATGGGGGGGAATAGTTTTACTGCATATTTTGATATTTACAAAATCAAATGATGATGCTATAATAATTCACGCAAAATGCTGTTTAGCATTAATCGTGGGCGATTAACTCAATTGGTAGAGTGTCACTTTGACGTAGTGAAAGTTAGGGATTCGAGTTCCTTATCGCCCACCAGAAAGAGCCGGATTCAGTAGTATCTGATTCCGGCTTTTAATAATAATCAGATTAAGAAATCCGCAATATCTGAAGACGGTATGACACCCATTCACACCCATTCGAAGTTTGTATGGGTAGAATTGTACTGTGTCATGAATGGAGAGGTAATTAAGAAACTATACTTTTTTATATCAGATTATTTACTATATAAAGAATGAAAAATACATAACAAACTTGAAGGGTGGAGTGGATTTGAAACGCGATTTGATTCTTATTTTAGATTTCGGAGGTCAATATAATCGTCTGATAGCCAGAAGAGTAAGAGAAGCCAATGTATATTGCGAAGTCTTGCCATATAACGCTTCAATGGAAAGAATAAAAGAAAAGTCCCCTAAAGGTATTATTTTTACAGGCGGTCCTGCATCAGTTCTTGATGAAAATGCCCCCAAATGTGCGAAAGAAGTGTTTGAACTGGGCATTCCGATATTGGGAATATGCTATGGCATGCAGCTCATGAGTGTAATGCTGGGCGGCGACGTATCAAAGGCAAGTCTCAGAGAATATGGCAAGGTTGACATAAGTGTTGACAGTAATAATATTCTTTTCTCAGATATAGAAAATGAAACAAGTTGCTGGATGAGCCATACTTTCCAGGTAACCAGGCTTCCGGAAGGATTCAAGGGCATATCAAGCTCCCAAAACTGTCCTATTGCTGCAATGGCTGACGACAAAAGAAAATTTTATGCAGTCCAGTTCCACCCGGAAGTTGTGCATACTCCAAAGGGTAATGAGATACTGAAGAACTTTTTATATAAAGTCTGCGGACTTAAAGGCGAGTGGAAGATGAGCTCATTTGTTGAGAATTCCATTAATGAGCTGAGAAAAAAAGTAGGGGATAAGAAAGTTCTCTGTGCTTTGTCGGGAGGTGTGGACTCATCTGTTTCCGCTACTCTGCTGCACAAAGCCGTGGGAGACCAGCTAACATGCATTTTTGTGGATCACGGCCTTTTAAGGAAGGGCGAACCCGATCAAGTTGAGGAAGTTTTTAAAAAGCAATTTAAGGTGAACCTGATAAGAGTAAATGCGCAGGATAGATTTCTAAACCGTCTTAAGGGAGTTACTGATCCGGAAAAAAAGCGTAAGATTATTGGCGAAGAGTTTATCAGGGTTTTTGAAGAAGAAGCAAAAAAAATAGGTCATGTTGACTTTCTTGTCCAGGGAACTATATATCCCGATGTTATTGAGAGCGGCGCCGGCGATGCCGCTGTAATAAAGAGCCATCACAATGTAGGAGGTTTGCCTGCCCATGTTGATTTCGAGGAAATTATTGAGCCTCTCAGAGATCTTTTTAAAGATGAGGTAAGGCAGGTGGGAATCGAATTGGGATTGCCTGAAAGCCTGGTATGGAGACAGCCTTTCCCCGGACCCGGTTTGGCCATCAGAGTAATTGGCGAAGTTACAAAGGAACGTTTGGACATATTGCGGGAGACCGATTTCATATTCAGGGATGAAATCGCAAAAGCAGGTCTGATGAGAGAAATTAATCAATACTTTACTGTTCTGACCAATATGAGAAGTGTGGGTGTCATGGGAGATGAAAGAACCTATGACTATACTCTTGCGCTTCGTGCAGTTACTACTACTGACTTTATGACTGCTGACTGGGCAAGACTGCCATATGATTTGCTTGAGAGGGTATCAAACAGGATTATAAACGAAGTGGGACATATAAACCGTATCGTTTATGATATAACCAGCAAGCCCCCGGCTACGATCGAATGGGAATAGGAAAAACAACCCCGGAAATCTCGATTGGATTTCCGGGCTTTTTTTATTGTTCCTTATTTTTTTAGAATTCCATTTTCAGATAAAAAAATCATCTTTTTTGCTTTTCTTTATGTAAAAATGCGGCATAACGATATTCTGGAAATAATATGGGAAATAACACATAATATTCCTGATAATGTTATTGTTAGAATGCGGCCGATTCAATAAGGAACTTAAAAAACTAAATAAATCTGTAACGGTGTATCTGGAAAAAAGTCAACATTACTGTGATGGGTGGGAAAGTCATACGTCATCCGGCAAAGACGTCGGCAATGATATTAACGTCGGCGATTTGCATATATTTAGTCCGGGTTTTGACCAATCCCGATTACCGAGCCTCTTGGTCAGAAGCTCTGCCTGCATCTGTAAAATCGGGCTAAAGAGCCGGTATAGGCGATTATTGTGCGGCAGCGTTTGACAGCACCAATTTTAAGGAAACAGGTTCATTCGACAGAAATGTCCGCATACAAACCACAATATATTGCAACAGCTATTTAGCCCCATTTGGAGCAACCTCTCTGCCCTCTGCAGGAATAACAGCAGACAGTCGTCCTACGATGAAAACAGAAGGAATATCATCAGTCTGCAACCTTGACGGCATCATTGAATGGCCTTATGGTCCGGGATGATATGCCGGAGAAAAATTAGGAGAATGACATGCATGAATAAAAAAGAAAGAGAGAGATATTTTATGAAAAAGGTTATTACTCTAATTTTAGCTGCAGCAATGGTTCTGGCAGGAATTCCATCTTCAGCTGTAATGGCGGCTGATGCAGTGACATTAACTGCTTCTGCAGCCACCCCGCCGATTTATAAGGATGAAAGTTATTCCTATGAGGAGCGGGCTGCAGACATGGTTTCACGCATGACGTTGGCAGAAAAGGCTTCCCAGACGGCAGGATACAATTCCAGTGCAATTCCCAGACTTGGCATTGCAACCTATATGTGGTGGAACGAAGCGCTTCATGGGTATTCCCAGGAGGGCTGGTTCGGCATCAAGACTGACGGATCGTCGTATCCGTCCAGCTATTCGATGGGAGCGTCCTGGGATCCCGACCTCTATTACCAGGAAGCTTTAGAGATAGGTGCCGAAATCCGTGAGCGTGTTAAGGAGAATAAATACAATCTTACAATGTTCTCACCCACGGTAAACCTGGCCCGTGATCCCAGATGGGGCCGTAACGATGAAAGCTATGGCGAAGATCCCTTCCTGGTCGGGAAAATGGGTGCCGCTTTTGTAAATGGTGTTGAAGGTAAGGATCAAAGTGGTAATTACCTCGTTACCAATGCCAATAACCAAGGCATTAAACAGGCCTCTACCACCATCAAGCATTATGCAGCTAACAACAGTGAGAAGAACAGATATACAAGCGGAGCAGACAATGTAACTCTCCGTGAAATGCGCGAGTACTATACCCGTCCCTACAGAATTGTTGTAAAGGATGCCGATGTTTCTTCGGTAATGATGGCTTACAACAGTGTGGACGGTATCCCTATTTCCTACAGCAGTTACTATATGGATACCCTCCTGCGCCAGACATTTGGTTTCACCGGTTACATCGTATCGGACTGCGATTCTGTCAACACTTCGTATAACCGGAATATACATAAAACTAACCCGCATACCGGGAATCGTTACACGCTGGGAGAGGCATATGCTAATGCCATGGCAAACGGTTTGGATCTTCAGTGTAACGCCGGAGAAACCGACGGCCTCGGCAGTTATGCTTCGAATTACCTTAAAATGCTTAGTGATGATAATGGCAACCCGATCGTGACGGATAAGGGTTACTTCACTGAGCAGCAGTTGGAATACTCTGTATTCCGCCTTATGACCAAGCGTATGCAACTGGGCGAATTCGATAAAGAAAATCCGTATGTGACCAAGGGTGCGGAAGGACTGGCTGCAGGCCAGGCAGGCGCTTACGTTAACGGTGCGGCAGGTCAGACTCAGGAGCGTATTGAACTGGCTGATGAGCTTTCCCGCGCCACTGTGGTATTGTTGAAAAATGAAAATAAAGCTCTTCCTATAACCTCTGACGAGATCAACAGCGTCGATCAATACAAGGTACGCATCATAGGCCCTGTCGGCCAGAGTAATTTCCGTGGAGGATACTCTTCACGTCTGTCCAACGAATCAAACCTCGTTACCATCGAACAGGCGATAAAAAAAGCTTTCAATGACCCGGATACATACGATCAAGCCACACGCGATAAATTGGATATTGTCTACCACTATGGCTTCAGTTCTGCTGTAAACAGAAGCAACTTTACTGGCCTGAGGAGCGAAAATATCAATCTTAGCGCTGTGGAGGACAATGTAGATCTGGCGATCGTTGTTGTTGGCCAGGGCAGCGGTGACTCCCGCGAAGACGGAGACCGCACCAATCTGAATCTCGCACAGGCGCAGATAGACTTAATAAAACAAGTGAAGGCTAAGAACCCAAAGAAGCTGATCCTTGTCATGGAAACTTATGGTCCTGTGAACATGGTGGACGATATCGTCAACAATGCTGATGCCATTCTTTGGTCCAGTTTCAACGGCTTTAGAAAGGGTACAGGCTTTGGTGAGTCCATCACCGGAAAGAACAATCCTTCCGGTCGTACCAACGCAACATGGCTGAAGGATATGATCAATGATATCCCGGGCTTCTTTGATTACAGTCTGTTCCCAAATGACGGAAAAGGCGGCCGTACTTATATGTATAACGTAGAAGAGACCATTTATCCGATTGGATTCGGTTTGAGCTATGCAGACGTTGAGTATGCTCCGGTTACAGAAGGCAGCTCAATACTTGGCGCTGCTGCGCCCGGTTCCCTTGTTCTTGGAACCAGCAGC
>Ga0134100_1000621_pt1 | contig 40333 bp, 33 predicted proteins | sample 11_taG_2_FD_94444 | JGI IMG/M metagenome (GOLD analysis project Ga0134100, IMG submission 94444) | Switchgrass degrading microbial communities from high solid loading bioreactors in New Hampshire, USA - 11_42_5_180_A3 metaG | ecosystem: Engineered > Bioreactor > Semi-continuous > Anaerobic >...
TAAACTCCCCGTAACGGATTTCTCTTTAAGAGATTATCCATTTGATCAAGGAGGTCATTAAGCTCATCATTATACTTATTACGCCTGTTTAATGGTTTGTTTCTGTCATCCATACAATTCACCCGAATTTACTCATCATATTATACTATATCTTTTTCAGCCTTGCATAGCTTTCCATGAGGCGCTTCATTCCGTATTGATCAAAGTCAATATCAAGCCTATAATCATCACTTTCTTTAACCTTGGCTTTTACTGTTCCCTCTCCGAACTTTTTATGCAGTACACGATCTCCGACATCAACTGACGAAGCATTATCATAAGACAAACGATTGAACTCCTTAATTCGGGCTTTAAGGTCTGATAAATCCATTACCTTACCACCGGGCATAAAGGCAGATCCTTTTCTGAAATCTCCTAACATTTCCTGTGCCGGAGCGTTCTCAATTCGAGAAAATAGCCGGTCTGGTATCTCTTTTAAAAATCGTGATTCGGGATTATAGGCAGTACTTCCGAAAAGCATCCGGCATTTTGCATTGGTAAGATAGATTTCCTCCCTGGCACGAGTTATTCCCACATAACATAACCGACGCTCTTCTTCCAGCTCTTCCTCATCAAATGATGACCTGTAGCCGGGAAATATTCCCTCTTCCATTCCGGCAATGAAAACAATGGGGAATTCAAGACCTTTTGCGCTGTGGAGAGTCATCATCACAACACGATCCCCGACCTCTTCGGGATCATCAATATCGGCCACCAGAGATATATGAGCAAGAAAATTCTCCAAAGTCGGCTTCTCTTCAGTGGTTAATTCAAATTCCCTGGCTACCGAAATAAATTCTTTGATATTCTCTATCCGCGTTTTGCTCTCCGTTGTCATTTCAGCTTCAAGCTCTTTCACTATCCCGCTTTTATCAATCAAAACCTCAATAAAATCCACCAAATCAGTATTGGCAGCCAAAATCTTCATGCTTTCAATAAAATTATAGAATTCCTTCAGGTTTTTGCCGGACCGGGAAAACTCCGGATAATCATTGATAGTTGATATGATTTTATACATACTGACATTTTCGCTTATCGCATACTGTTCTATCCTGTCCAGAGTAGTTTTCCCAATGCCCCTCTTAGGCACATTGATAATTCTTTTCAGGCTTATATCATCGTTTCCGTTCTGAACGACCCTCAACAAGGCTATGACATCCTTGATTTCCTTTCGGGCATAGAACTTAAGCCCTCCGTATATTTTGTACGGAATACCCTGCTTCATCAGCATTTCCTCCAATATACGGGACTGGGCGTTAAGTCTGTAAAGAATAGCCATATCACTATATGATCTGCCCGATTTTTTCAGCGCCTTCATGGTACTTGCGATATAATACGCCTCATCCCGTTCATCCACTGCCTCATACCTGTTTAGCAGCTTACCCTCCATATTATTTGTCCACAGTCGTTTTTCTTTCCTTCCGCAATTATTCCTTATTACATTATTGGCGGCTTCAAGTATGGTTTTGGTGGAACGGTAATTCTGCTCAAGCTTTATAATCCGGCAGTTGGGATAATCCTTTTCGAAATCAAGAATATTCCGAAGATTAGCTCCCCTCCATCCGTATATCATCTGATCGTCATCCCCCACAACACATATGTTTCCATGTTTTGTGGCAAGCATATTTACCAGCATGTATTGGGCAGTATTGGTATCCTGGTATTCATCCACAAGGATATACATAAATTTATCGGAATAATAATCCAGGACTTCAGGAAAGCTCGATAAAATACGTATGGTCAGCAGGATAATGTCATCAAAGTCCAAAGCATTATTAGCCTTGAGCTTCTTCTGGTATAATTCATATATAGCCGCAATCTTGCTCATCCGATAGTCCGAAGCGTACATCACTGCAAACCTTTTGGGGTCAATCAGTTCGTCCTTTGCCCGGCTGATTTCATTCAAGACAGACTGGGGAGGAAAATTTTTATCATTGATATTTAACTGATCCAAACAGGTTTTAACCAGGCTTTTTTGATCATCTGAATCATATATGACAAAATTCCTGTCGTAGCCAAGTTTTTCAATTTCACGTCTTAATATCCTTACGCAGCATGCATGGAATGTTCCTACCCATATATCATTTGCCTGTGTGCCAATCAGCTTTTCCATTCTTTCTTTCATTTCTCTGGCTGCCTTATTGGTAAAGGTTATAGCCAGAATATTCCATGGACGGACCAGTTTTTCTTCCACCAAATACGCAATTCTGTGGGTTAAAACCCTTGTTTTCCCCGAACCTGCTCCCGCAAGAACTAGCATGGGCCCTTCTGTATGCATAACAGCCTGTTTCTGTTCTGGATTCAGGCCTTCTAAAATCTCCATAGAATTCCTCCGAATTAAGTTATATTTATTTAAGCTATAAAACCAAACATGGGCTATGCCCGCCATTCAACGGTTTTAGGCTGTGTTTATCGCTCCATAGAAAATGTTTCCCGCCTTGAGTATTGGCGGGGACTTTTTTAATTATATTATATATTATGATTGTGCTCAAATCAAACATATGTTCGATAATAGTATTATGTTATTTATATATGGTATAATATTACCGCATTTATTTTGGAAGGAGTATTTTGATGAAAAATAACAGTTATGATGTAATCATCATCGGATGCGGAACTGCCGGTATTTTTGCAGGTTATGAGCTTCATAAGCTCATGCCGGGCTTGGATATACTTATGCTGGAACAGGGGAAAGATATTTATCACAGATTCTGTCCTATAGTTGAAAAGAAAGTTTCGTCATGTATACACTGCAACTCTTGTGGTATTATGAACGGATTCGGAGGAGCAGGCGCTTTTTCCGACGGTAAATATAATTTTACCACCCAGTTCGGCGGATGGCTTACTGAATACCTTGATTCGCGCAAAATCATGGATTTGATAGAATATGTCGATTCTGTAAACGTAAGTTTTGGTGCAACGAAAAAGCGATATTCCACCAATACCCCCGAAGCTCGTGAAATATCCAGAAAGGCGCTCTCCTATGATCTTCATCTTTTAGAGGCCGAAGTTAAGCATTTGGGCACCGAGAACAACAGAGAGATACTCACAAAAATGTTTGACTACTTGAGTGAACGGGTTGAAATCTGTTGCGAAACAGGTGTTGAATCCATCGAAAAACAAGAATCCGGATATAAAATAACACTTGCTGACGGGAAAACCGCAATATGTAAATATCTTATAGTCGCGCCAGGAAGATCGGGCGCCGAGTGGTTCGCTTCACAGTGCCGCAAGCTGAATTTGCAATTAATAAACAACCAGGTTGATATAGGGGTCAGAGTGGAACTTCCTGCCAGAGTGTTTGAGAGTATTACCGACATTGTATACGAGTCTAAGTTTTTATACAGGACAAAGCAGTACGGAGATTTGGTGCGGACATTCTGCATGAATCCTTATGGGTATGTTGTAAGCGAAAATGTTGACGGAATTATAACGGTCAACGGTCACAGTTATACCGATCCGGCCTACAGAAGCGATAACACCAATTTTGCGATACTTGTCAGCAACCGCTTTACAAAGCCTTTCAATGAGCCATATCAATACGGCAAACGGATCGCATCATTATCAAATATGTTGGGCGGAGGAGTTCTGGTGCAGAGATTCGGTGACCTTATTAAAGGTAAACGAACAAATGAGCACCGACTTGCCCAGAGCTTTACTGTTCCTACTTTGAAAGCCACACCCGGAGATTTAAGCCTTGTTCTGACAAAGAGGCATTTGGACAATATAATCGAAATGATAAACGCTCTGGACAAAATCGCTCCAGGTACGGCCAATTATGATACTCTCCTCTATGGTGTCGAGGTTAAATTTTACAGTGCAAGGTTACTTTTGAGCAATGAATTTGAAACTGAGCTTCCCGGATTTTACGCTATAGGCGACGGTGCCGGAATTACCCGGGGACTGTCGCAGGCGGCCGCCAGCGGCGTCCACGTGGCAAGGGTTATAGCCGGGAAATCGAATCATTCTTGAGGCCGATTTTCAGGTGCTGTGCGTGATATGCTATCATACACAGCGCTTTCTTTATTTACTACAGGCGGCGGGTGCAAGGTTTCTCATGGAGATAAGCCGGTTTGCTGCGAAGGAAAGACCACCGAACGGTACTTATAAAAAACAAGACAAGAGATTTTTCCTTGTCTTGTTTTTTATACTCTATAATTTATTGTTCCATATGACGACCCAGGAAGTTTGCCGCTGATTGCACCAGCTTTGTTTCTACATCTCCCATCTTAACCTTGGGATCAGTAGACAGCATCATTACCGCTCCTATGGCATCACCTTCAGAAATAATCGGTGAAATAACCTGGGATGTGTATTTGGTACTTCCCTTTTCATCGGATACTACCGGAATACGCTGTGACTCTATTGAGGGAGCTACAAACATATCCCGATTTTCTATCACCTTTTCAACATCAGGACTTAACGGCTTTTCCAGCAATTCTTTCTTAGAGCCGCCGGAAACAGCGATAATAGAATCTCTGTCCGCAACCGCAATAATGTGCCCACTTGTATTGTGAAGCGATTCAGCATATGCTTCGGCAAAATCACTCAACTCACCTATGGGAGAATATTTCTTCAGAATAACTTCGCCTTCACGGTCTGTATAGATCTCAAGGGGGTCACCCTCTCTTATCCTTAAAGTTCTTCTGATTTCTTTAGGTATAACCACTCTTCCAAGATCGTCAATCCTTCTGACAATACCTGTTGCCTTCAAATAATTTACCTCCTTCCTAAGACCCACTGTCAAAATTGTTTCATTCATAGTATTGGATAAATTCCTTGATTTATGCAGAAGACAAAAACAGAGTCCCCAAAAAGGACTCTGTCTCAAATATCAGTATTATTAAGTTTTTTATACTCTTTCCAGGTACTCGCCGGTACGTGTGTCTATTCGAATTATATCTCCCTGGTTAACAAAAAGCGGAACTTTTACCTGAGCGCCTGTTTCCACAATAGCCGGTTTAGTAGCCCCGGTTGCGGTATCGCCCTTAAATCCAGGCTCAGTACTGGTAACTTCCAATTCCACAAACATGGGCGGCTCAATACCGAAAACATTATCCTTGTATGAAAGGACTTTACAAATTGTATTTTCTTTTACAAAAACAAGAGCATCTTGAATTGCCGACATATTGATTGGCAATTGTTCGTAAGTCTCTGTATCCATGAAATATGCCAGATCACCGTCATTATACAGATACTCCATATCCCTTCTTACAATCTGAGCCTTTTCAAATTTGTCAGTAGGGCTGAACGTACGCTCTATTGTAGCGCCTGTGATTACATTTTTTATTTTTGTTCTTACAAAAGCGGCACCTTTTCCGGGCTTTACATGCTGAAATTCAATAATCTGGTAAACCTGCCCGTCCATTTCGAAAGTTGTGCCATTTTTAAAATCGCCTGCAACAATCATACTAAATTAACCTCTCTTATATAAATTCGGTATTTTCTTACCATTTTATATTAAGCCATTATGCTTAGGTATGCAAGAAAAAATTGTAGCTCAGATACCCTCCATAAAACCTTAAACTGTACTTGCGCCTGAAAAGCTTGTAAAAACTGCCATTTGGGGGCAATCAAGCTTAACTATAATATTATCATATCTTTGGGACTGGTGGTAAAATTCCTTATCCTGCCGTTTTCCAATACAACCATGTCTTCGATTCTTACCCCACCCAGACCTTCTACATAAATACCGGGTTCCACCGAAAATACCATGCCGTCTTTCAGAACATCGACACTTTTCGCCGACAATCTGGGCTCTTCATGTATCTCTATACCCACACCGTGCCCCAGGCTGTGTCCGAATGCTCCATTGTAACCGTTATGGGCTATTATATCACGAGCTATTTTATCCGCATCATATCCGCTCATCCCCGTTCTGATACCATCCAGGGCCGCCTGCTGAGCTTTTTTAACTATATCATATATTTTTATCAGTTCTTTTTTCGGTTCTCCAATAAATATTGTTCTCGTCATATCGGAACAATAATTGTGGTAAATAACGCCAAAGTCCAAAACTACCGCATCGCCGTTTTTAATAATATTATCAGTTGCAGTCCCATGACACATGGCAGATCTGTGTCCCGCAGCTATAATACTTTCAAAAGACGGGCCTTTTGCTCCCAGTTTTTTCATGGTATATTCCAGTTCTGCGGCAACCTCGGTTTCTTTCATTCCGGGTTTTATAAACTTGATAATATGATCAAAAACCTTATCTCCCAAAAGCACCGCCTGCTGGATTTGCTCTATTTCATCGGCATCTTTGATACTGCGAATCCAGTCAATTTGACTGTCGAATCTTATCAGTCTCTTGATACTTGTAAGACTTTCCTTTATTTTGTTATATTCCGAAACAGTAATAGCCTGTCCTTCAAAGCCAATTGTATCTATTAGATTCTGTTTTACTATTTCATTTAAAGTTGAATAAAAACTTTCTTCAATTTCAACGACCTCAATACCTTCAAAGGCCTGTTCTTTGGCTTGTATCGTGTATCTGAAGTCAACAATCAGCCAGGCTTTATCAATACCCACCAATAATAACGAAGTTGAGCCTGTGAATCCGGAAAAATATAATGTGTTGGCTCTTCCGGAAATTAAGCATGCATCTGAGCCATTTTCTTTTAACAGGTCTCTCAGCTTATCCAGTCTTTTGTTCATTTTGCTATACCTCTGAAATCATTAGTATTATCATTAGTATTATCGTTCTTTCAATCGTCTATGTAAAGCAAAAAGTGCCGCTGAATATCCATCTGCACCCAAGCCGCAAATCTGGCCTATGCAAACAGGAGCAATAACAGATTTGGATCTGAATTCCTCCCTGGCATGAATGTTGGAAAGATGAACTTCTATTGTGGGTATATTAACCGAGCTTATTGCATCCCGGATAGCATAACTGTAGTGGGTAAATGCTCCCGGGTTGATAATAATTCCATCATATCCTGCGCGATATGCCTCGTGTATTCTGTCAATAATATCCCCTTCATGATTGGACTGATAAAAATCCAGTTCAATATCGTACGCGCTGGCTTCTTCTTCCAGCCTCTTTTTTATATCCGGCAGAGTTTGATCCCCATAAATATCAGGTTCCCTGGTTCCCAATAAGTTTAAGTTTGGTCCGTTAAGAACTCTTATTCTTTTCATCTGCCTTTAATACCCCTTTCTTATTAAGATTACATCCGGCAATCTTAAAAAACGCAGCAAGAATAATATTATTTTATCCGATTTCTTAACATACAGCAATAAAATGGATATAATTATGTAAAGCAACCATAATACTGGACCGGGAGAGTGTATAAATGAGGGTAAAGAGTTTTTTAAAACTTGTTGAGATACAAACCAAAATAGCAAGTGTGACACCTTTTGCTTTTGGAGTTTTTTACACCCTCTATAGGTTTAAAACCTTAAATGTCTTAAACATAATTTTCTTTTTTATATCTCTACTCAGCTTTGACATGTTTACTACGGCTTTGAATAACTATCTCGACTTTAAAAAAGCAATCAAAAGAGAGGGTTATAATTATGAGTTCCATAATGCCATCGGCCAATTTGGACTGAAAGAAGGCACTGTCCGGCTGACCATAGCAATTTTATTCACAATTGCGACTGTATTTGGCATATTGACTTTCTTAAGAACAGATTATTATTTGCTGGCATTGGGGATACTGTCTTTTTTGATGGGTATTCTCTATTCCGCAGGACCTCTTCCTATTTCAAGAACACCTTTTGGAGAAGTATTTTCAGGGGGATTCATGGGGCTTGTAATACCTTTTTTAGTAATTTACGCCTCAATTCTTGATTATTCTCCCCTGTCATTTATTATTGATAATACTAATATCGTCTTCAGCATTAACTGGAGGCTGGTACTCCCTATTGTATTATCTTCTCTTCCCGCCGCTTTCTGCATAGGCAATATAATGCTGGCCAACAACACTTGCGATATAGAAGACGACTTTGTAAATAAACGTTATACCCTGCCTGTTCAAATCGGCAGAGAGAAGGCTCTCATCTTATTTGCGGTCATATACGCTTTGGCATATCTGGATATAATCTTTTGCGTTATTATAGGATATCTGCCTCTGATATCCTTGCTGACATTGTTTACTGCCTTTAAGGTATATAAAAACGTCAAGGTTTTCTTTGGTCTTCAGACAAAAAAGGATACCTTCAGCCTGGCAGTAGCAAACTTTGTATTAATCATGTTTTCATTAATACTAAGTCTGATATTGAGTCTTATTATTTCATTAATATTCTAAGATGATCAGAGATTATTGAGATGTTTAAAGTATATTTTTTTTAGGGTCAGCGCATCCTCGGCCATGGTGCCCCGGGATTCGCATATTATAACAGGTTCTAAATCAAGAGCTATTATGGTTTCTGCCAGAGGGTCAAAATCAGGGCCATATATTGTATCACTATAACTCCAGTGTTTCTTTTCGCCGCCTTTCCCGTATTCCACACGGCTGAAATGTATATGCGATTTTCGCATTCTTTCTTTTCCCAAATGTTTTCTTACGGTATCAAATACTTTTGTGAAGTCTTCCTGAGAATTCATTCCTCCCTGGGTCAGCGCATGTAAATGCGCAAAATCCAGACAAGGTATCAGTCTTTCATCCAGGTCGCACAATTCCATTACTTCATATAGATTCCCCAATTGGTTGTTCTTGCCCAGTACCTCAGGACATATGGTTATGTCAGAAAACCCCGCATCATCTGCTTTTTTAACAGTTTCAAGCAATATTGCCTTGGCAAGTTCCACAGCAGTTTTCCGGGTTATCTTGGACACATAGCCGGGATGAACCACAATGCGGTCTGCTCCCATAATTTTAGCTACTCTGAGTGTGTCCAGAATATATTTGACCGAATTATCCCTCTTTTCCTGCTCGGTGCTGGAAAGATTAATATAATAGGGTGCATGAACACTCAGCCGTATACCGGCTTCCTTAGCTTTTTCTCCTATTTCCTGAGCTGTCTCGTCCTTGAGATTAACCCCCTTGTTACACTGATACTCATAAGCATTCAGGCCCATATCAGATAGCCATTCCGGCATCTGCCATGAGTGGGAAAAACCTTGATCATAAAAACTGTTTGAATTTCCTGCGGGCCCGAACCAAATCATTTTATTATCACCATCTCCAGTAGTCTACATTGCACTTTTGTATTCAAATCCTTGCACAGCAGTCAGCCAGAGGTGCAAGAACTCTCTTCCAACCTAATTTGGCAATTCGATGACCTTATTATTCTTTGATTCTTTATATAGTACAAATCTGTTACCCATAACTGAAACTATTTCTGCGCCCAATGCCTGAGCAAGTTCTTCACACGCTTCTCTTGCATTATATATTGAATTTTTCAGCACACTGGCTTTAACCAGTTCTCTTGCTTCCAAAGCTTCCTGGAACTGGCGGATAACATTATCATCGATTCCGTTTTTGCCTATTTGAAAAATTGCCGGAATATTATTTGCCAAACTTCTTAAATAACTTCTTTGTTTTCCTGTTAACATAATTCTCTCCTATGGGATATAATCAAATTCCATTTCGCCTATTCTTACCGTGTCTCCTTCTTCAATGCCTTTCTCCTCAAGTGCTTCAATAACACCCATGTTTTTCATGGCACGCTGGAAATACTGTAAAGATTCCCTGTCGTTAAAATTGACAGAACCCAGTATTTTATTAACCCACGGACCCTCAATCACATATACTTCATTCTCGCGTCTTACTGTAAAAGGAGGTTCATCGGATGCAACATCAATCTCAACTTCTTCTGAAGGTTCAAAGAGTACCACCTCAGGCAGATTTTTAAGCTGCTCATAGGTATATCTTATCAAAGTTTCAACGCCCTGATTGGTGGCGGCAGAAATTCCAAATACCTTATATCCTCTTTTCTCCATCTCCGTCCTGAATCTTTCCAGTTTCCCCGGATCATCCAAAACATCAATTTTATTTGCTGCAATAATCTGAGGACGTTTTGCCAATTCGGGATTATACATCTCAAGCTCACGATTGATTACATCAAAATCCGTTATTGCATCACGGCCGTCTATTTCGGCAATGTCCACCACATGTATCAAAAGCCTGGTTCTTTCTACATGCCTTAAAAAGCTATGCCCCAGGCCCGCTCCCTCATGGGCTCCTTCAATAAGCCCGGGTATATCGGCTATAACAAAGCTTTCGCCTTCGCCCAGGGATACTACACCAAGATTCGGAGACAGGGTCGTAAAGTGATAATTGGCAATTTTCGGTCTGGCTGATGATACTATTGAAAGCAATGTGGATTTGCCAACATTGGGAAAGCCCAGAAGACCTACATCTGCAATAAGTTTTAATTCAAGTATGGCGGTAAGCTCCTGGCCTGGACTGCCTCTGCGGGCAAAGTTGGGAGCCTGACGGGTGGGAGTTGCAAAATGTTGGTTCCCGGCCCCTCCTTTTCCTCCGCGGGCAATTATAACCTCTTGTCCTTCTTTTGAAATGTCGGCAATAATCTTTCCGGTCTCCTTATCCTTAACTATGGTACCCAGCGGAACTTTTACCACAAGATCTTCTCCGCGTTTGCCGCTCCTGTTTTGCTTACTGCCGTTTTCCCCTCTCTGGGCAATATATTTTCTTTTATAGCGAAAATCCATCAATGTACGAAGGCCAGTATCAGCTTTGAAAATAACGTTCCCTCCGGCGCCTCCGTCACCCCCGTCGGGGCCTCCGTTAGGAATGTATTTTTCACGCCGGAAAGAGACTGCTCCGTCTCCTCCGTCACCGGCCTTTATATAGATTTCAGCATAGTCTATAAACATGTTTTTCCTCCAAAACATGGTACTGCTTTTATGTTATTTTGAACAAAAATCAACAACTTTATATAAAATTATAGATGTTTAAAGCTTATTCCATGAGAAGCCTTGCACCCGCCCTTATTATGGTAACCAGAAGAACCGTCCTCCCTGGCTAATAGCATAAAAGGGACGATAGCTCGTCCCTTCCCATACCAGTATAACCTTTCTTTAAGCAGGATAAACGCTTACCTTTGTTCTTTTCTTGTCGAGTCTTTCAAACTTCACCCTGCCGTCTATGAGGGCAAACAGTGTATCATCACTGCCTTTTCCAACATTAGTACCGGGATGAATTTTGGTGCCTCTCTGCCTTACCAGTATATTTCCTGCTAATACGAGCTGGCCATCACCTTTCTTAGTACCTAATCTCTTAGATTCGCTGTCACGGCCGTTCTTTGTGCTGCCCATTCCCTTTTTATGAGCAAACAGCTGCAGATTAATTCTGATCATGGCTACACCTCCCTAAAACTTACTTGAATATATTTCGAGTACTGATTTTCGATTTGTTTAAGACCTATTTCCATAGTCTTAAGAATTATTTGAGCTTTAGCCCAATCCTCAGTGGTCATATCTACAGGTAATTTCATTTCAAGACATCCATCGGACTCTTTATAGTTATTTACCCCGCAAAGCTCCTGCAATCCACCGAGAGCCGTATATCCCACAGCAGATATTGCTGCGCAAACCATATCAAACTCTCCGTTTCCAGCTGCTCCTGCATGACCTCTGATACTAAATCCAATAATATCACCATTTTTCAAACGGTTAATTACAGCTCTGGTCATAACCTTATACATTGATCTTTTCGATCTGAACCTTAGTGTACGGCTGTCTGTGACCTTGCTTTTTGCGATAGTTCTTCTTAGGCTTGTACTTAAAGACAATAATTTTCTTACCCTTGCCCTGGCCTAATACCTTGGCAGAAACGGTAACTCTCTCAACAAGATTTCCTGTTAAAAACTCATCGTCTTTCGATACAGCAAGCACTTTGTCGAAAGTGTATTCTTCTCCTTCAGAAACCGGGAGTTTCTCAACGAACAGAACATCGCCTTCCTGAACTTTATACTGCTTACCACCTGTCTCGATAACTGCGTACATCAATTGCACCTCCTCCAACCAATCTCGCCTAGAAGGGACAGAATGCCAAAATCATACGCATATCTGATTTACCAACCCTTTTTCGTGCGGTTGCCGTTATATTGTAGCACAGGGGATATTTCATGTCAAATATGAATTTATTTATACCTGTTTTCTACCATCTGCCTGTGCAAATCTGCCGTTCGCATAAAGCCACAAGTAAAGTCGTGATAATATTGGACGCAGCTATTGATATTATTAGCCAATTCTTGCTTTTTGTTTCTTTTCTGAGCAAAAAATATACTGTAGGCACCTCGACAATCAGCGTCAAAACCAGATATCCTGCCATTACTATATAATACGGACCCTTGTTAAAGGCATCCCAAAGACTAAGTCCCCCGCTTGTAGGGATCATTTTATATGCTCGAAAAAAGCATGGAACCAGAAATGAAAATATATTAGCCAGGGAAACTGCGAAAAATGATTTTTTTATATTGTTTGCTTTACCGATAAAAACTATTGCGGCAGTTTCAATAAGCAGGGTAAAAATAATCGCAAACGGCAACACCTTTAAAGGACTGGCTGTCACCCAGTGCCATGATGAATTGGCATTTGAAACTGCAGGAAACATATACATATACAAAATTATCAAAAAAAATGCGGCTGTAGCCTTTTTCTTCAAATCAATGACCTCCATTGGCAAAATACCGGATTAAACCGCCTCAATATGATTATATACTATAAAAATATTAACATGAATAATTAATAAACTGTCATAGTCCGGCAATCCTAACGGATAAGCCGGAATGTCGTTATTCATTATAAATGATATTTTTCCATCCAGTAGTTTACCTGTATCATATAAGCAATAAGCTGGGGAGAGGCCATCAACTGGCCGAACCAGGGATTGCCGTATTCTGCCGGAACCTGAATAAAAGAAAGTGCTTTATTTCTATCTACAAACGACATAATGGGTGAATTGGGATTGTTTATGATTTTCGTGAACATATCCGTAAGGATTCGTTGATAATTCGGATTATAGGTTTTGGGGTAAGGACTTTTTTTACGTGACAGTATCTTGTCAGGAAGCAGTTCTTTGCAGGCCTCTCTCAAAAGGGATTTCTCAACACCTTCCTTAAATTTCATATCCCATGGCACATTGAATACATATTCCACAATTCTGTGGTCGGCAAACGGCACTCTTGCCTCAAGACCGGAATACATGCTTGCCCTGTCCATCCTGTCCAGCAATGTCTGCATAAACCATTTAATATTGAGATAGGCTATTTCCTTTCGCCTTTTCTCAATCAGGGTATCCCCCTCAATTAAAGGAACTTCCCTGATGGATTCCATATATCTTTCATAAATATAATCTTTAAGACTAAGCTCTTTAATAAAATCGTCGCATAAAAGCATCTGTCTTGTTCGTATATTTCTTGACCAGGGAAAACCGTCAAACCAGAAAAGATCGTCCCTGTAGAACCAGGGATAACCGCCGAATATCTCATCCGCACATTCGCCTGTCAATGCAACTTTATTACTCATTCTGACCAGAGAACAGAAATACAAAAGCGAAGAATCAATATCAGCCATACCCGGCAAATCCTTCGCATCTACCGATGTATAAAGCAAATCTGCCAGGCGCTCCTCATCGCATTCAAGATATGTGTGGTTCAGATTATATTTCCCCAGCATTATGTCAATATAAGGTCTGTCCCGGTCAGGCTGAAAAGAATTTGCCTTAAAGTAGAGACTATTATCTTTAAAATCAAACGAAAACGTATTGAGTGTCGCGCCTTCTTCATTCAAAAATTCCGATGCAACCGCAGTTACAATGCTCGAGTCAATTCCTCCTGATAAAAAGCTGCAGACAGGGACATCCGATACCATTTGCCTTGTGATGGCATCACGCACAAGATAAGATACCTTATCAACTGCTTGCTGAAAGTTGTCGGTGTGTTCCCTGGCGGTAATATCCCAATAACGAACAGAATCGAGGCCTTCTTTGGAAAATACCGAATAATATCCTGGTTTTATTTCATGAATATTCTTGAAAACACCGTTACCTGAAGTGCGGGCGGGTCCTATCCCGAATATTTCTCTGAAACCGTTCATATCGATTTCGGGTTTTATGTCGGGAAAACAAAAGAGTACTTTAATTTCGGAACCAAATACCAGGGTATTGTCATTTATAGTATAAAACAAAGGCTTAACGCCCAGACGATCACGGTATAATATCAGTCTTTCATCTGCCCCGTCCCAAATTGCAAAGGCAAAAATACCATTAAGTTTATTTACAAAATCTATTCCATAATGGATATAAGCATACAGAATAACCTCGGTATCAGTGGTCGTCTCAAATATAAACCCCGCTTTAGTCAGTTCGGGCGTAAGCTCATCGGTATTATAAATCTCACCATTATATACTATAACGTATTCTTTGCCGTCTATTTTCCTTACGATAGGCTGCATTCCGTTACAAAGATCTCTTATTGACAGGCGGGTATGACTGAGCCCCACATGTTCCCGCAAATATTCGCCAACATTGTCACTTCCCCGATGTGCAACCGATTTTCTCATTTCTACCAGAATTCTGTTCCAATACTCACTTTTCTCTTTAAAGTCAATGCCGAAATTGCAGAATCCTGCTATGCCGCACATAAAACCACCTCACATAAGATTAAAGGCGTTCACCGAATTATTCGGTGAACGCCTTTGTTCATACATTAATGTATATGCAGCATATTTTAAAAACGTGAAAATCCGTTTCGTATTCTTTGCACGGCTTTTATAACATTATCCCGATTCGCGAAGGCAGTCAGACGGAAAAACCCTTCTCCGTTATTGCCAAAGCCTACTCCCGGAGTTCCTACAATATTATATTTATCCAGAAGGACATCAAAGAACTCCCACGACGACATGTTTCCCGGGCATTTAAGCCATATGTAAGGCGAGTTATTACCTCCTGTATACCAAATGCCGGTATGATTCAAGGCTTCAGTAATAATCCGTGCATTTTCAAGATAGTAGTTTATATTTTTCTTTATTTGTGCAAACCCTTCTTTTGAAAATACTGCCTCTGCGCCTCTCTGCACTATGTAGGCGACTCCGTTGAATTTGGTGGTTTGCCGTCTTAACCACAGCTTATTCAATGATACTCCGTCCCGTTCAAGTTCTTTAGGAACGATGGTATATCCGCAGCGGGTTCCGGTAAAACCTGCTGTCTTCGAAAGGGAACAGAATTCAATAGCACAGTACTTTGCTCCGTCAATTTGATAAATACTGGTAGGTAAATTATCGTCCTGAATAAACGCTTCGTAGGCACTGTCAAAGAGAATTACAGCCTCTCTTTCCAATGCCCAGTCCACCCATTTTTTCAGCTGGTCCTTTTTGTAAACCGCTCCCGTGGGGTTATTGGGAGAACATATATAGACAATATCGCCGCATAATTCTTCATCCGGCATGGGCAAAAAGCCGTTTTGGATACTGCCGTCAATAAAAATGATTTTTCTGCCTGCCATGATATTGGTATCCACATACACCGGATAAACAGGATCCGGTATTATCACCGTATTATTTACATCAAATATATCGAGTATATTTCCCAGATCACTCTTGGCTCCGTCGCTTATGAATATCTCCTTTTCATCCAGTTCTACGCCTTTTCGCCCATAATAGCACCTAATTGCCTTCCTTAAGAATCCATAACCCTGTTCTTCTCCGTAACCTTTAAATGTCGCGGCATTGCCCATCTCCGAAACAGCCTTGCTCATTGCGTCTGTAATCGCGGCAGGAAGAGGCAGCGTAACATCCCCTATACCCAGACTGATTATTTCTTTTTCAGGGTTTTGCTTTTTATACTCATTCACCTTTCTGGCAATCAGTGAAAAAAGATAACTGTCGTTAAGATTTAAATAATTTCTATTAATATTCATTACCAAAACCTCTTCTATTTAGTTATTTTCCTGCCCAAGAGCCGCTTTCACCAGTCCCAGAAACAGAGGATGCGGCTTGTTGGGACGGCTCTTGAACTCCGGATGATATTGCACTCCGATAAAAAATCTGTGGTTTTTAAGTTCTATTGCCTCTACAAGCTTATTATCCGGGGATACTCCGCTTATAACCATCCCGTTTTGGGTCATTATCTCTCTGTATTTATTGTTAAACTCATATCTGTGCCGGTGGCGTTCACTGATCAGTTCTTTGCCATACAGGTTTTGAAGTCTGGTTCCTTCTTTTGTTATACATGGATAAGCTCCCAGCCTCATGGTTCCTCCCTTGCGGGTTATGCCAATCTGATCTTCCATCAAATCAATCACAGGATGGGCGCAAATTTCATTGAACTCTGAGGAATGAGCATCTTTAAGGCCGCATACGTTCCGCGCAAATTCAATAACAGCAATCTGCATGCCAAGACAGATTCCCAGGTACGGTACATTGTTTTCTCTTGCATACCGGCATGCAGTTATTTTGCCTTCAACTCCTCTGTCTCCAAAGCCGCCGGGAATGATAATTCCTTCGGCATCTTTCAATTTATCCGATACATTCTCTTTAGTCACATCGCTGCTTTCAATCCACTTTATTTTGACAATTGATCCCGTATCGTAACCTGCGTGGTTTAGACTCTCTATTATTGATAAGTATGCGTCAGGAAGCTTCACATATTTGCCCACAATGGCTATAACAACTTCTTTCTGGCGCTTTTTAATCTTCTGTACCATGTCTTTCCATTCATCAAGATCAGGTTCTTTGGTTTTTAAGTTTAATTCCCGGCATACAACTTCATCAAGCCCGCTTTCATGCAACATAAGCGGAGCTTCATAAAGGCATGGCACGGTGAGATTTTCTATTACGCAATCCCGCTTTACATTACAAAACAGTGAAATTTTTGCCTTAATACTGTCATCCAGTGGTTCATCGGCACGGGCAATAATAATGTCAGGAGATATACCCATTGAACGAAGTTCCTTTACCGAATGCTGTGTAGGTTTTGATTTATGCTCGTTGGATCCCTTTAGATACGGTACCAGTGTTACATGGATAAAAAGGCAGTTTTCACGGCCTTTATCAAGAGAAATCTGCCGGATGGCTTCCAAAAATGGCTGGCTTTCAATATCCCCGGTAGTGCCGCCGATTTCGGTGATCATCACATCTGCGCCGCTTTTTTCAGCACCTTCATATATAAACCTTATTATTTCTCCCGTAATATGCGGTATGACCTGAACCGTTTCTCCCAAATAACTTCCTGAGCGTTCGCGGTTAAGGACATTCCAGTATACTTTTCCTGACGTCAGGTTGGAAAACTTGTTTAAATCCTCATCGATAAAGCGTTCATAATGTCCCAGGTCAAGATCGGTTTCTGCTCCGTCATCGGTTACAAAAACCTCACCGTGCTGGAATGGGCTCATGGTACCGGGATCTACATTCATATACGGGTCCAGTTTTTGTGATGCAACCTTTAAACCTCTCTGCTTTAAAAGCCTGCCGAGGCTTGCTGCCGTAATACCCTTTCCAAGGCCAGATACAACGCCTCCTGTTATAAAAATAAATTTTGTCATATAGTAGTATCACCTCTATTGCAGAATTCTCCTGTTTTTCATTTCACGGGTCGCTCATTCTTTTTCAATAAGGTTACCGTTTGGTGGTCTTTCCTTCGAAGCAAACCGGCTTATCTACATGAGAAGCCTTGCACCCGCCCTTACTATCATTACAGCTCAATTGTGCCCTCGAATACTTTTACACAATTTCCGGTCATATATACCGTTTCGTCTGTATAATTAACTATAAGCATTCCGCCTAAAAGCAGAACGCGGATATCTTTACCTTTGCTGCAATGTCCGTTTAATACAGCCGCAACGGTAGCGGCACAGGCCCCTGTCCCACAGGCGAGGGTTTCACCGCTGCCCCGCTCCCACACCCGCATTTGTATGATATTCCTGTCAATTATTTTTACGAATTCCGTATTGACACGTTCGGGAAATATCTCGTGATTCTCAAATAAAGGGCCTATTTCGGCGAGGTTTAGATTTGTCAAATCATCACAAAACACTACGGCATGGGGGTTTCCCATTGAAACACAAGTTATATGGTAAATATTGCTTCCGATATTCAAAGGAAAATTTACAATTCTCTCACCGGGAATATTTACAGGAATTTTTGATGGCACCAGCTCCGCTTTTCCCATATCAACTCTGACGCTTGAGACAAGTCCGTTTTCTGTGTTTATCCCCAGAGTTTTGATCCCACTTAAAGTTTCAATTTTAAGCCGGTCTTTTCTTACAATTCCATTATCATAAAGATATTTTCCAACACATCTTATGGCATTGCCGCACATTTTCCCTTCGCTACCGTCACTGTTGAACATTCTCATTTTTGCGTCGGCAACACCACTTCTGCAAATCAAAACAATCCCGTCGCCTCCTACACCGAAATGTCGAGTCGACAAAGCAACGGAAAGTCTTTCAGGATTATCTATTTCCCGTTCAAAGCAGTTTACATATATATAGTCGTTGCCGCAACCGTGCATTTTAGTAAACTCAATTTTCATAGATTCTCAATATCTCCTCGGCTACTTTCCTTTTTGTCTGCCTCATATCCATTGCCTGCTTCTCAATATACCTGTGAGCTTCGGGTTCAGTTATGGAAAGATGAGAGATTAAAATGCATTTCGCCCTGTCAACAATTCTAATATCCTCTATCTTTTGCATAAGCTTTCCGTTTTCGCTCTTTATTGTTTTAATACGATTATGAATAGCGAAAGCCAGCTTAAGAGCATTTCTGAAAAAATGCTTTCCAATCGGTTTTGTTATGGTTATAACGCCATGCTTTTCGACTCTGCTTGACACTTTATCAAACAATTCGGATTTTACAATCAGAATCACTTCGCTGGTCTGTTTTTCCGCTATCTCACAGGCAAGGCTTTCGCCGAACTCATCGGGCAGTGGAGTATTTATTATGCATAAATCAAATTCTTTTTCCTTCAGCATGCACCTTGCTTCACTCGCGGTCGAAACAGCTGTGATGTTTGCAACAGACGCTTCTGCCAGAATTTCTGTCAAATATTCAACGCCTTTTTTTGAATATGATATAATTAAAGCACTGTTCACAACATCCCACCTTCTTTAATATCTCAGCATGTAATATTGTCACCATTTGGTTTGTATCTGATTTTAAGCCTGCCTTGTCAGTTCTCGGTGTAAAGCTGTTTATATGGATTCTTCGCATTAGGTGTCAGGTGATAAAAGGTTTTCGCCATAATCTCTTTCATAGGTTTCTCAAACAAATCTGAAAACTCCTCCAAAATGCCTTTTATTCTGTCAATATCCGCTTCATTGGCTGTTTTTACGCTGACCTGTTTTGGCAGGTTTTTAGGTGGTTTGCTGCTTCTTATAAAAATTTCACCGCCATGCATACCTGCGCCTGTAAAGTAACCTGCGGGAAATTCGTCAGTATCCAGCCCGAGAACTATAATAAGCCCTCCCGCAAGATATTCACCTAAGAAGCTTCCTGTACTTCCTCCCACCACTATAACCGGTTTCTTGTCTTGATACTCCTTCATATGGATACCTGTGCGATACCCTGCATAGCCCCTTACAAATATTTTTCCGCCTCTCATGGCGTATCCTAGGGCATCCCCGGTATTTCCGTGAACAATGATTTTCCCGTCATTCATTGTGTCCCCAACGGCATCCTGGGCATTTCCGTTCACTATAATGGTTGCTCCGTCCAAATACGCGCCCAATGCATTGCCCGGTGTCCCGTTTACAGTAATTGTTTTGGATCTGGCTCCGGCACCTATGAAACGTTCTCCATAGCATTCATCGATTATAACATCATCGCTTGTATTGCGTATTTTCTCATTGAGTGCCTGAAATCCTAATTCTCTGGCCAGTAAATTCATGCCGGTACACCTCCCAGTTTACTTGCCCGTTCTTCTTTGCTGAAAGCCATTAGACCGGGCATTTTACAGATCAGCTCAAAGTCCAGTGTGTCAAGGGGAGTTTTTTCTCTTATAAGGGCAGTGTATATACCCGCTTTCTCAATATTTCCTATTATGATAAACCCGTTTAATCTATTGTCCGAATAGAACAGTTTCTTGTAATTGTTTTCATCTGCCTCAAAATAGGTTTCACCCTTATAGGTTCCCGCAGTTATAATGTGTTTCCCGAAAAGACCTATCGCATTCATGGGAATAGCCTTATCAAATACAAAATCCTTTCCGGACATATTCATTCCGGCACATTCGCCCTGCATGTAGGCATTAGGCAGCAAGGCCATCGGCTTGATTTCCCCTGATGAAACATCCAGGCTTTCGCAGCAGTCTCCCGCGGCATAAATATCAGGTATGGAAGTCCTACATCTTTCATCTATCACAATCCCTCTGTTGGTTTTACCGCCGGCATCTTTCAATAAGGATATGTTCGGTCTTACGCCGACAGCCAGTACCAATACATCAAAGAGTATTTCAGCCCCGGAATCCAGAACCGCGATATTTTCTTTAAACTCAGCAATCTGCCGGCCAAGGCAGAGTTGAATATTATTCTTTGTCAAATGATTCTCAATGATTTTCGATCCCTCGTAATCCAAAATACTTGAAAGTACCCTCGGAGCCAGATCTACGCATATAGTTTTCACATTTTTCTTGCTGATTCCCTCGGCGCACTTAAGTCCAATAAGTCCCGCTCCTGCAATCAATATCCTGTTATTCCTTTTCAGGACCTTCTCCAACCGTTTGGCATCATCCAGGGTAGTAAAGGTGAACTTGTACCTCACACTGTCAAGGCCTTTTATAGGCGGTATGACAGGTGATGAACCGGTAGCAATGAGCAGTTTGTCATAGCTTACATGTTCGCCGTTGTCAAGAATGACAAGTTTCTGATTAACGTCTATTTTTTCGGCTGTTCTGCCCAACATTAAAACACAGTTGTTCTTGACGTAAAAATCATCACTTCTGTATTTCATTTTTTCTTCATTGGTCTTGCCCAATAAAAGATAGGAAATCAGAGGTCTTGAATATGTATGATGGTTTTCTTTGCTGATGATTACAATACTGCCCTCTGTATCATTTTTGCGTATGGCTTCCACCGCGCCTACGGCGGCTGTTGAATTTCCGATTATTACATACTCCAAGTTATTCACCTCTTTCCTCGAATACAATGGCTCCGTTCGGACAGCCTTCCACACATTTCGGTGTTCCGCTGTGTGTCTTTATGCAAAGTTCGCACTTCTGGATCGCGCCGTCCTCCGAAGGTGAAACAGCGCCGTAAGGACAGGATAATATACAGGTATAACAACCGATGCATTTATCCCTGTCAATGGTTATCACACCGTCCTTCCTTGTCATGGCGCCTGTAATGCAGCCTTTGACACACAGGGGTTCACAGCAATGCCTGCATGAAACCGCAAAACTTATTCCGTCCTTTTCCTCGATCCTTATCCTTGGAGAAATTTTTATGTCTTTCAGAGCCCTTGCCATATCTTTTTCATTTGTTGAAGCAAATGCGCAGTAATATTCGCACAAGTGGCATCCCAGACACCATTTTTCATTTACATAAACCCGTTTCAAAATACTTCACCACCGCATAATAAATTAGTTTATTCCCCTGCGTGCTTTATTCCTAATATCTCAAGTTCTTTTTCGTTTAAGCCCACGCCCCTGAGCATGAGCCTGTTTCCCTTAAGAGCTTCTATGGAATTAATGCCCATACCGCCCATCATCTCTTTTATTTCGTGCTGCCATGCGGTCATGAGATTGACAAGCCTCTTATAGCCGATATTGGGATTCAGGCGCTTTACCAAATCTTCTCTTTGGGTTGCTATACCCCAGTTGCATTTACCGGTCTGGCAGCTCCGGCATAAATGACAGCCCAACGCAAGTAAGGCCGCGGTTCCGATATAAACGCAGTCGGCGCCAAGAGCTATCGCTTTTACAACATCGGCGCTTGAACGAATGCTTCCTCCCACCACAAGGGATACATTATTGCGAACCCCTTCGTCACGAAGCCTTTTGTCCACACCGGCCAAAGCCAGTTCTATCGGGATACCCACATGATCTCGAATCCGCGTCGGAGCTGCACCTGTTCCTCCCCGAAAGCCGTCAATTGCAATGATATCAGCTCCGCTTCTGGCAATACCGCTTGCAATGGCAGAGACATTATGTACCGCAGCAATTTTTACTATTACCGGTTTTGTGTATCCTGTGGCTTCTTTCAGGGAATACACCAGCTGCCTTAAATCCTCAATTGAATAAATGTCATGATGCGGAGCCGGAGAAATAGCATCGGTCCCTTCCGGTATCATTCTGGTCTTAGAGATGTCCCCCCCAATCTTTGCACCGGGAAGATGACCGCCGATTCCGGGTTTAGCCCCTTGTCCCATCTTGATTTCAATCGCGGCTCCGCTGTTGAGATATGTCGGATGAACTCCAAAACGTCCCGAGGCTACCTGAACGATTGTATGTTTGCCGTACTTATACAGGTCCTCATGAAGTCCTCCCTCTCCCGTATTGTAGAGGATCCCCAGCTCGGCTGCCGCCCTTGCCAGGCTTTCGTGAGCATTGTAGCTAATGGATCCGTAACTCATAGCTGAAAACATGATGGGCATGGATAGCCTCAGCTGAGGAGGAAGATTCTTTTTCAGCCTGCCTTTCTCATCCCTTTCAATACGGTCCGGCTTTGCTCCTAAAAAAACTCTGGTTTCCATGGGTTCTCTTAAAGGATCAATGGATGGATTGGTTACCTGTGAAGCATTTATCAGAATTCTATCAAAGTAAACAGGATAGTTTTCCGGGTTTCCCATACTGGACAGCAAAACGCCGCCGCTTGCTGCCTGTTTGTAAATTTCTTTTATGCTTTTATTGCTCCAGTTAGCGTTTTCCTTAAAGGTATGATCTGATTTTACAATCTTTAACGCTCTTGTAGGGCACAAGGAAACACACCTGTGACAATTAACGCACTTGGCATTATCGGCTATCATTTTTTTACTGTCACTTAAATATTCATGCGCTTCGTTTGCGCACTGCCTCTCACATACGCGGCATACAATGCAGCGATCATAGTCTCTTATAATTTCATAATCCGGATATATGTACTCAACAGCCATTTAGATCTTCCCTTCTTCCACAGTAACAATAACGCCTTCTCCTCCCTTAGGAGACCATACTTTGTCTAAATCCTTCTGTATCACTCTGATAGCCGCCTCTTCACTTGCGACATATACCATATCATCTTTCTCGCCAACCACCATGCTGCGGAGCTTGAGCCTGTCATTCAATGCCATCATCCCGCCCTCAAATCCTGCGATGATTGAGAATGGCCCGGTAATTAACTGAGAATCAAATACATTTCTTAAATATTCAAGCTCTTCCCGCTCTTTTTGTGGCTTGCTTTCAATGGTTGACCAGAAAGGTGCAGCGATAACCGAACAAATCTCATTCCACGTAAGCCCGATTCTTCGGTGGAGATAATCGATAATGTAAGTTATTACTTCGGTATCGGTCAGTAACGTACATTTGTATCCATACATTTCAATTGCCCTCCGGTTTGCGTCATAGGACGAAATCTCGCCGTTATGAACAACCGAATAATCAAGCAGGGCAAATGGATGAGCGCCTCCCCACCAACCGGGTGTATTAGTGGGATATCTGCCGTGGGCTGTAAAGCAGTATCCTTCGTATTCCTCCAAACGGTAAAACCGTCCTACGTCTTCGGGAAATCCCACAGCTTTGAATACTCCCATATTCTTACCGCTGGAAAATATGTAGGCTCCGTCAATGCCGGTATTTATCCGGAATACGCATTTGACCACAAATTCTCTCTCATCCAGCTGGCTGTCATTCAGTTTGGTAGGAAGCGGTGTGACAAAGTATCTCCAGATAAGAGGCTCATCTTTGATTTCAGGAATCTTCCTTGTGGGAATCTTCGAAAGGTTTATAATATCAAAGTGTTCCTCTAAAAACTCTTCACACTCTTTTTTAGCCGTTCTGTGATCATAGAATATATGAAAAGCATAATAATCCTTATATTCCGGGTAAATGCCATAACCGGTAAACCCTCCTCCAAGGCCATTGGAGCGTTCATGCATAACCGAGATGGAATCAATAATGAGTTTACCTGAAAACCGTCTACCCGATTTCGATATAATACCCGATATTGCGCATCCTGATATGTTTCTGAAATTACCTTCTCTCAAAAGTCATACCTCCAATCATAATAAAAGGCGCTCATCACATAGTATCTTGAGGGCGGTAAGACAAATAGTCTTCTGTCCTGACACTATCTGATGAACGCCTTTGTTCACATTGCTCATGATACTATAAAGTATGTTCTGTGTCAATATATTTTGCAATTTACTATTTATAATATTTCATTTTATGCCTGTATGTCAATAAATTTTATGATATTTTTTATATTTTATGCAAGTTCACAAATCCATTGTTGCATTTTTCCATAAATTTTTAATCAAATAATATTGACAGTTTATTCTTGTCGTGTTAAACTTTTCTCATACAGCAAAGGTGCTGTGGGGAAAACCCCCGCGGCACCTTATTTTTTTATAATCATTCGGAAATATTATTTGGAAAGGAGTATTATGTATGGGAAAATTAGTAGTACCTCAAGGGTATAAATCGGTGTTAAGCCTATATGATACCCAAACTGCAATAGGAAAAATAAAAAGGATCTTTGAGGATAACTTAAGCAAAAATTTGAATCTCAAAAGAGTTTCGGCTCCTTTGTTTGTTCTGGCCAATACAGGAATCAATGACGACTTAAATGGAGTTGAACGGCCTGTAGAATTTGATATCAAGGAAACCGGCACCAGTGGTCAGGTCGTTCAGTCGCTGGCTAAATGGAAACGTCTGGCGCTACATAAATACGGTTTTCCTGTAGGTGAAGGATTGTATACCGATATGAATGCCATCCGTCGGGATGAGGAAATGGATAATCTGCATTCCATTTATGTCGATCAGTGGGATTGGGAAAAGGTGATAGACCGGCAAACTAGAAATCTGGATACTTTAAAAAGTACCGTACAAAAAATCGTCAATGCAATTTGTGATACACTTGATGAAATAAAAAAGGAATACCCGCAACTAACTGTGACTCTCTCAAGAGATGTTTCCTTCGTTACAACACAGGAACTTGAAGATATGTATCCCGAGCTTACTCCGAAACAGCGTGAAAATGAATACTTAAAAGAGCATAAAACCGCGTTCGTTATGCAAATCGGTGACATATTAAAATCCGGTATAAAGCATGACGGCAGAGCACCTGATTATGACGACTGGAAGTTGAACGGCGATATCGTATTCTGGAACGATCTTCTTAAGTGTGCTTTTGAAGTGTCTTCCATGGGTATCCGCGTTGATGAAGAATCCCTGGATGAACAGCTGACAAAAGCAGGATGCGATTACAGACGAGACCTGATGTTTCACAGTATGCTGCTTGAAGGCAAGTTACCGCTTACAATGGGCGGAGGTATAGGTCAATCAAGAATATGTATGCTTTTGCTTGAAAAAGCTCATATAGGAGAAGTTCAGGTTTCAATATGGGATCAGGATACTATTTTAGGCTGTGAAGCGGCAGGAATTGAATTGCTTTAAGGAGGAATTTGCATGTCTAATAAGAACATTCCAAATATTTTTGGCAGTATGGTATTTAATGACTCGGTGATGAAGGAGCGCCTTCCAAAAGACACATACGAAGCTCTTCATAAAACCATCGCGAAAGGCACTCATTTGGAGCTTGATGTAGCCAATGTGGTAGCCAGCGCAATGAAGGAATGGGCAATAGAAAAAGGCGCCACTCATTTCACCCATTGGTTTCAGCCAATGACGGGTGTAACTGCCGAAAAACATGACAGTTTCATTGTGCCTGAAGGCAATGGCCGGGTAATTATGGAGTTTTCGGGCAAATCTCTGGTGAAAGGCGAACCTGACGCCTCCAGTTTTCCCTCAGGCGGATTGCGGTCCACCTTCGAGGCAAGAGGTTATACGGCATGGGACCCTACCTCTTATGCCTTTGTTAAGGATAATACCCTGTATATTCCCACCGCGTTTTGCTCATACAGCGGAGAAGCCCTTGACAAAAAGACTCCTCTCCTTCGTTCCATGCAAGCTTTGAATCGTCAGGCATTACGCATACTCAGATTATTCGGAATTACCGATGCAAACAGGGTGGTATCTACGGTAGGTCCGGAGCAGGAATACTTTTTGATAGACAGGGAAATGTATTTAAAAAGGCCGGATTTGATATATTGCGGGAGAACACTGTTTGGGGCGCGCCCCCCTAAAGGACAGGAAATGGAAGATCATTATTTTGGAGCTATTAAACCTCGTGTTTCCGCATTTATGCGCGATCTTAACGAGGAATTGTGGAAATTGGGTGTTCTGGCCAAAACACAACATAATGAAGTTGCTCCTGCCCAGCATGAACTGGCTCCCATCCATACAGAAGCAAATATCGCGACAGACCACAATCAGTTGGTTATGGAACTTATGAAAACTGTCGCAGCTAAGCATAATTTAGCCTGTCTGCTGCATGAAAAACCCTTTGCAGGTGTCAACGGCAGCGGAAAACATATAAACTGGTCGTTAGCAACCGACACAGGAATTAATTTGCTGGAGCCAGGGGATACACCCTTTGAGAATGCTCAGTTCCTTTTGTTCCTTGTGGCTGTCATAAAAGCGATTGATGATTATCAGGATCTATTGAGGGTTTCTGTTGCGAGCGCCGGCAATGACCACCGTCTGGGAGCGAATGAAGCCCCGCCTGCCATTGTGTCGATGTTTTTGGGAGAAGAGCTTACCGAAATTCTGAATGCGATTGAGAACGATACGCTTTACACGGGCAAGGGAAAAACCTTAATGGAAATAGGGGCTACTGTTCTGCCTCACTGGCAGAAAGATACTACCGACCGGAACCGCACATCACCATTTGCCTTTACCGGGAATAAATTTGAGTTCAGAATGCTCGGCTCTGCATTTTCCATCGCAGGTCCCATTATTGTCCTCAATACAATAGTTGCCGATGTTCTTTGTCAGTTTGCCGATATCCTTGAAGCAAGCCAGGATTTCAAATCGGATCTCAGCAAACTCATCAAGGATACTATTAAGAACCATAAACGCATTATTTTCAATGGTAACGGATATGACAGCACCTGGGTAGAGGAGGCAGAAAGAAGAGGCCTGTCTAACCTTAAAACTACACCCGAAGCTCTTCCGGCATTTATTCAGCCGAAAAGTGTCGCTATGTTTACCCGCCATCAGGTATTCACCGAGCATGAGATTCATTCCCGATATGACATATTGCTTGAAAACTATTCAAAAACCATCAATATCGAGGCCCTGACCATGATTGATATGGTTAATAAACAAGTTATTCCGGCAGTGATAGATTACCAGCGGGAACTTTCCGAACTGATATTACAGAAAAAAGCTGTCAGTCCTAATCTGTCGGTGAGTATGGAAGAAAACCTGCTCAACAAAATAGCTACACTTTCAGAATGTCTGCAAAAGAGGATTGAAAATCTTATTAATCAAACCATAGCCGTCAGGGAAGCAAAAAGTAATCTTGAGCTTGCAGTAGCATACCGAGAAAAAGTATACATGGCGATGAGTGAGCTCAGGATGATTGTTGATGAACTTGAAATGCTGGTCAGCAGTAAGCATTGGAAAATCCCTACTTATGCTGAAATCCTCAATAGTGTTATTTAAGACAAAATCAGTATATAAAAGTACCGCCTTAAAACAGGAAGCCATCTTAAAAAAAGTGAAGGATCTTAACCGAATCTGTGAATAGCAGTTCCAGATTTAAGATCCTTCGCCATTTATTTTATGGCCTCGAAATGTATACTCAGTATTCTGAGACAGTCAGTCTCCTTATTTAGCGTGATCTATTTGAATAATCCAGCACTGCTTGTGCTATTCCGATAAAATACTCCGATTCTCTTCTGATATGGTTGATAACAACCGGCGCTACTGAACTACTGCGGACAGGATTGCTCTCAGCCAATATTTGATCAAGAAGCTGGATGAACTGTCGGCTTTGTTCAAGAGCTTTCTGAAGAAATTCTAAAATCTGCTGCTGCAATGACCGACTAATATTTCCTCTGGTTCTTACCAATGTTTCAATGAATTTTGTCACCACACCTTTTGCTTGATTAAAAGCCAATTCATATTGCTGAAGCTGTATTACAAATCTCGGCTCAAGATTTGGCACTATTTGACGGATAACTACCGTATGTTCTGCCTCCTGGCGCTTCCAGAATTCTGCTTCGTCAAGAGCGTGAGCGAGGGTTCTTTCGCCATAATAAAACTGCATGTTCCATCTTCCCTTCACGATTGGGTAAACCCTTATGCAACATTATATGAGTAACATCCACAAAGTCGTGAAAAGAAAAAACTATAAGCCCTAACAATAGGGAAAAAGTCCCTGTTGGTAACTAATAAATAAGGCGGGTGCAAGGTTTCTCATTGAGATAAGCCGATTTGCTTCGGAGGAAAGACCACCGAGCGGTAACCTTATTGAAAATGAATGAGCGGCCCGTGAGAGGAAGACCTCTCGGCCGGGACATGACGGAGCGCAAGCGGAGGAATGTCATAAAACGGCTATATTAATCTTATGGGCCTTGGTGCTTAAAGGCTTTCGAAATGAGATCCTTGCGCCCGCCCTTTGTTAACATAAGATTCTTCACTGACGCTTAGGATGACATATTAATAAATCGCTTATAAAAATAAAAGTGCCGCGAATGATGTCAAACGACCTCACGGCGCATTTAACTTACACTGCGGCACCAGTAAATCTAAAGCTTGTTATTTTATTCTCACTCCAAATATTTTCTGTGCGTATGAGCCTACGACTGCAATATCATTGTATACTGACGGTGAACTTTCGATGTTTGCTCCCAATGATATTTTATCAAGATCCTCGCCGGTCATGGGATCAAACAGGCGCATATATCCGTCATAGCCGCATAACAATCCGTAGGTTTTCCCGTCGTCGCTCCTTACAGCTACCGGTGAACTCCAACTGTAATTGGCTAGTTCACGAACCCATATTTCCTCGCCTGTTTTCTTGTCCAACGCTACAAGTTTTCCGTCCATCTGGCTTCCGGTAAAGCATACGGGGAAAATTATCCTGTCGGCGATATCATCTTTGCCTAACAGCGGTGTTCCCAATACCCCGCCGTTAATACCTGAACGGTAATAGCAGGTATAATCCCTCTGCCATACCAGTTCACCTGTCAAAGCATTGAACTTGCGAATATTAGCATCAGCCTTGCTGGCTTTGCCCCCTGCGCAGCGTTTATCAACTTCATTAGCCGTATAAATAAAGACACCGTCTTCCTCTTCCTCCAGCACAATTGTGCTGTCGGTATCATCCCCTACGTCATACATCCATACCGGCTCCAGCTTATTGATATCAAGGCAAAGGAGGGTACCACCGTTATCAATGGTGTACATAAGGTTTCTGTAAACAGTCGGTGAATTTTCAATGCCGTAATCGGCACCGGGGCTGTTATAGGAAGATTTATACTGGAATTTGGTTACTTCCGGGGATATGGACAAAGTCCCTGTTGCAGCATCAAATTTTGTATTCAGCTTGGTCTTGTAAATAAGACCGTTTTCACCGACATTTATGAGAGTATCTGTTTCTTTACTTAAAACAGCCGATGAGTCAAAGGCTCCCCATTTTCCTCTGTAGGATAAGGGATCTCTTCCCATAATGCTGAAAATCTCGCTTTGATCAAGCAGGCTGTAAATTCTGTACTTAAACTCCGTGTACTTGCCATTGTTTTCGTTTAAGCCCATTCCTGTATAGAACAGAGGATAACCTCTGGGGTCCACCATACCTGTACCTTTAATTGAAAATCCAAGATTTATCTTATTACGGGTTGGCTTTCCGGTTTCAAGATCCAGGAAATAGATATTACCGTCCAAAATTGGATAAATTACCTCTACTAAATCCTTATTCTTAAATTCATCTTTAATGTTCATTACTTTTCTAACTTCTTCAGGCCAATTAATGATTATTGGCTGCCCTGTCCAGCCTGAGCCGGGCCAGTAACTGCCATGACCGCTGATGGCACCTGTTGACTGTTCCCAGATAATCTCAAGTTTTTTCTCTTTGATATCCCGGGTTCCATAAGCAGCTGTATCACGGTAGTTATTACCCCTGAATGTGGTAACGCCTTTCTGTTCGGTATAAGCTTTTCCACGGGGAAAAGCTAATGTATATTCAGGCTTATAGTCAACCTTTTTGTCATTCTGATAAACAGAATATGTAATGGTTGCACCATTACTGAATTTTTTCTGGTAAGTCCCCTCGGAAACAGTGGTCCTGCTGACGTAATTGGGTAATTTCGTAATATCCAGCACTAATTGTTCCGGATCGGTTATCTCCGGCGGCGGAGTTGGTTCGGGAGTTGGAGTAGGTTCCGGTGTAGATGTTGCCGTGGCGGCAGGAGAAGATGAAGCACTTTTCGTAGGTGTAGGAGAACCGGCGATGATTTCCTTTCCCATTTTGCTCTGAGCAATTAATAACCCCAATAATACCACTAAAGTTACTGCCAGAAGTGCCACTATTGTCTTTAGTCTATTGGTTTTGCTATTCACACTATATTCCTCCTGATATCTCTTTTGTAAGTCTTTAAAAATTCCTAAACAATTTTATCATCTGAAGATGACATATGCTACGTCTTATTAAAAATATTTAAATTAAATGATTTTTCCCGCCGTGTTATTTAATTTTTATCCCGAATATTTTCTGTGCATATGAGCCTACTACAATCATGTCGTCATAAACTGCCGGCGAAGACTCAATATTGGCTCCCAGACTTACGGTATGTAAGTCTTTGCCTGTCTTTGGATCAAAAAGATGAAGTATCCCATAAAAATCAGTAAATAATCCGTAGGTTTTGCCCTCTGAGCTTTTGACAGCCACAGGAGAACACCAGCTGTAGGCATCCAGCTGTCTTTTCCAGACCTCTTTCCCTGTTTTCTTGTCCAGCGCTACCAGGATGCCGTCCTGATTGGAACCTGTAAAACATATGTTGAAAATAATTATATCACTTATATCATCTTTTCCCAAAAGCGGTGTGCCTAAAGCTCCGCCGTTAATATAATAATTGTATACGCAGGAATAATCCTTCTGCCATATAAGCTCTCCCGTCAGGGCGTTGAATTTTCTTATATTACAATTTTCGCGGCTCTTACTTATCTGACTTCTCTTATCTATCTGGTTTGCGGTATATACAAATACCCCTTCGTCGGTCTCTTCTATAACGGGTGATGAATCGGTATCATCCCCCACATCATAAACCCATACTGGCTTTAACGTGTTGAGATCAAGGCATTGGAAGATACCGCCGTTATCGCAGAAGTACATATAATTTTTGTAGTAAGCGGGTGAATTTTCGATACCCAGCTCAATATTGGTAGAATCTTTGTATCGATATTTTGTAAGCTGCGGCGATATGGATATGGTGCCTGCTTCACGCTCAAATCTGGTATTCAGCTTAACACGATAAACAAGTCCGTTTTCGGCTGCCTCAATTAATGTGTCGGTTTTCCTGTCAACTACTCCTGAGGAATCGAAGGCTCCCCATTTTCTGAAGGCGACAGGATCCCTGCCGAATATATCATATAGCGGAGTCTGATCTATAAGGTTAAAAATTTTATATTTATACTCGGTAAGTTTTCCGTTGTTCTCATTAATACCCATACCCGTATAGAGAATCGGATAACCTCTGGGATCTATCATCCCGGTTCCCTTTATGGGAAATCCCACAGTTATCTTGTCCCTGGTGGGCTTACCTGTCTCCAAATCAAGGAAATAAATATTTCCGTCCAGAGTGGGATAAATTACCTCAACAAGATCTTTTTCTTTCATATCAGGTTTTATGTTCATCATTTTCCTGACTTCTGCAGGCCAGTTAACCAACAGAGGCTGCCCTGTCCAGCCGGTACCCGGCCAGTAACCTTCGCTTGTACTTATCGAACCAATATCATATGACCATATGATCTCCAGCTTTTTTTCGTTAATCATGCGGCTTCCGTAGGCTGCGGAGTCCCTGTAATTATTTCCCCTGAAGGTTGTTACACCTTTTAAATCAGAATACTCGTCCGGATCACCAAAACTGATTTCATCCTTAGGAACATAATTCACAGGTTTGCCTTGTTCAAACACCCAATAATCAACTGTTGTTCCATCCTTTTTCTTAAAGGTCTTTTTCAAATTATCAAAAGCATATTCGCCTGTAAACACGGCAGGGTCTTCCCATGAAACCTTTAACACAGCAGGATCAGTGCTTTCTTCCGGCATGGGCTCAGGAGTCGGCCATGGTGTTGCCGGAGCAGGTGTCACCTCAGTAGGCTCAGGTGTAGCTGACTGGTCGAAATTATTTGCTGAAGTTGCTTTCCCTTGTGTGTTTAGATTATCATTTTTAAAAAGGTTCTTCCCGTTTGTAACAAGAACGATTACTGCGATCAAAGTTAAGGCAGTAAGCAGAAATAATATAAATTTACGGGGATTAAACCTTCTTTTTCTTCTATAAGATCTGTACATTAAAAAAACTCCTCATTCCTTGACTTTTTTACATATGTAGCTCTTCTTTTTCATATACTATTTTTCAAATAAATGCAAGACTGGTTTTCTGCCATGTTTTTCTTTTATTGCCTGTTGAGTGCCTCCTCCGCCAAAAACAGGCCTATGTACTTTGCATTATTCCAGACCAGACTGTCAAATTTTTTATCGTCATGAGGCTTATCAGTATTATTATAAGGGGTCAGTTCTATACAAAAGGCGGGGCGCAAAAATGCCAGTCTGAACCAATTTTCATACCCTGCGCCGTATATGGCTGGATTCTCTGAGACTGGCATTCTCTGATATTTGGTAAGCGACGCCAGTCGCTTTGCCATATCCTTTACACCCGGGATTAAGTCCACTGTGCCTCTGTCTGCCCAGTAAATCACATTTCCCTTGGTATGGAAAGAGGCAGCCAATATGAAATCATTCTCATTTGAAACCTTCATCATGGCCTGTATTTCAGGTTCTGTTGCAGCGGCAGTTCCCTTGAAACTTTCTGAAGCGGGCTTACCCACTTCATCGTATTTCTCTTCCCACCGGGCAGGATACTGGCGGTTTAGATCAACTCCGTTTATATTAGCCTTCCATTCCCTATAAGAGGGCCTTAGCATTACCATGGCTTCTACGGCTTCCTGATTGCTGACAGCATCAATGCCCTTATTGACAAGGTTTACGCCGTCCGGATTCACCATTGGAACAATGTAAATACATATTTGATCTAATATTTCCCTAACGTTATATTTCCCAAAATTCTTACTGTTGGAATATGCCCTGGCGTATTCTTCAGTCATTTTCATCAAATATGCACTTGAAATATATTCTCTGGCATGATGCGAACCGCAGAGAATTATTTTTTTGTCGCCCTTTCCCAGTTTGATAAGCAAAATATCCCGCCCTTCCACAGAATTGCCAATGCTGTCATGTGATATTATATCCGGGTATAACTCAGCCAGCTTCAGGATTTCATCCATCATCTGCTCGTATGTATAGGGCACATAAGGGTTCACAATATTATTATTCTCCTCGGAAGGTTGAGGAGATGGATACGGAGTCGGAGCCGGATGCGCATCTTTCGAAGGTTCCGGCGGCGTGGTTTTAGTAGGTTCAGGGGTACTGCTTTTTTCAGGGGATTTATGTTCGGGTTTACCTGGCGATGCTCCGGGAGTTGTCTCTGGCGGCTTATCCGGGTAAATATCCTGTTGCTCGCCGCGTGAATTTTCGGGCGACATATCCGGTTGCGAACCATGTGATTCAGCTGTTTCATTTTGCGTCCCGGGTACCGTAATAATCTCATCTGCAGACTGCTCGTCAGGATGTAAAGAACCGGTATATTCTTCCGCATCAATATCGGAAGATTCATTCGGCGCTGAAGATGCCGCCGGGCTTTCGCCTGGATTCGGCACAGGCGCATTCATTTCTTCACTTATTTCTTCTGCCTGGCTATAGGCATCCTGATTACCCGGTTCGATTATGTCCATATTCAGTCTCCCGCATGATGTCAAAACGCCTGATGAAAATGCAATGGCAAATAATATAATAATATGGAAATGTACTTTCTTATACACTCCCCCTATCTTCACTGTATGTCGCATCTTTCGGCTTATAGAACACAAATCTGTCTTAATAATATTCTGTCTGGATTCTTTTTTCATAATATATACCTACATACTATGATAAGGCGGGGAATATCCCCCGCCTGATATATAATAGTATCTGGACATTAAATAAGAGTAAAACAATTAATTACAGAAAATATTCAACGCCTGATTCAAATATTTTTTGATCCTTGTTTCCCGGAATATTTATAGTGGTATCGGAAGAATAACGCTCATCATGAGCCATCTTTCCAAAAACTCTTCCATCCTTGCTGGTTATGCCTTCAATCGCCAGCATCGAGCCGTTGGGGTTATACCTGATATCCATAGTGGGATTACCTTCAAGGTCTACGTACTGCGTTGCAATCTGCCCGTTTTTCTCCAGTTCCTCCAAAATAGAAGGGCTGGCAACAAATCTTCCTTCACCATGAGAAACAGCGACAGTATAAATATCTCCTACTTTAACATTGGACAGCCAGGGTGATAAATTGGAAGCCACTCTTGTGTTAACCATTAATGACACATGGCGCCCGATGGTGTTAAATGTCAGGGTGGGACATGTCTCATCCAAAGGCCTGATTTCTCCATAAGGAAGGAGCCCTAGTTTTACGAGTGCCTGGAAACCGTTACATATGCCCAATATAAGTCCATCCCTCTTATTGAGGAGATTCATGACCGCTTCGGTAAGATAAGGATTTCTAAATACAGTAGCTATGAATTTCCCTGAACCTTCCGGCTCGTCTCCCGCGCTGAATCCACCGGGAATCATAATCATGTTGCATTCATCAATGCACTTTTTTATTTGTCTGACGGAATCTTCTATCTCATGGGGTGTAAGATTTTTAAGCACCATAACATCGGTTATGGCTCCTGCAGCTTCAAACTTACGCTTAACATCATATTCACAGTTTGTACCCGGGAATACCGGTATAAATACCCTTGGCCTTGCAATATGAATCCCTTTTCTGTACCTTCTCCCCTGAGTATAGTTAATGGTTTTTACCTTACTTACATCTCCGTCTGTTTTAGTGGGGAATATACTTTCAAGTGTGCTCTCCCAGGCCGTCTGAAGGTCCTTAAGAGAAACAGTTCCGTTTACGGTTATTATAACAGGCTCAGATATGGTTTCTCCTACCAGGGTATAATTCAGGCCGGCAAATATATCCGAGGGATTATATCCTGTGTCAACCTCCACCAAAATCGCCCCATAATCAAGCTTAAACAAGCGATCGAAGCTAAGTTCTTCCAGTTTTGCTCCTATACCGTTTCCAAAAGCCATTTTGCAGATGACCTCCGCCAGGCCGCCTGCCTTCAGGGCTGATGCCGATATAATAACTTTTTCTTTTATCAGGGTATATATCCTTGTATAGGTTTTTTCCAATTCTTTGAAATCCGGAAGGAGCAGTTCATCTTTATTTATAGAAAGAAGCACCAGGCTGGTCCCTGACTTTTTGAATTCGGGAGAAATTACCCTTGTAACATTTACAGGAGCCAAGGCGAATGAAACAAGTGTCGGGGGCACATGCATATCGCCAAATGTTCCCGACATGCTGTCCTTGCCGCCTATTGCAGCCACCTTAAGCCGGGTTTGCGCATAAAAAGCTCCCAGAAGAGCCGATAAAGGCTTTCCCCATTTTGCCGGATCTACGCCTAATTTTTCGAAATACTCCTGAAAAGTTAATCTTGCCTGTTTATAATCCCCACCGATTGCAACAAGACGGGCAAGGGATTCCACAACAGCATAAACCGCGCCGTGGAACGGGCTCCATTTGGATATTACAGGGTTATAGCCGAATGTCATTATGGTGCCAGTTGTGGTTTTCCCGGTTTCGACAGGCAGCTTTGCCACCATGCCTTCAGCAGGCGTAAGCTGATATTTGCCTCCAAATGGCATCAGAACTGTACCTGCGCCTATAGTGCTGTCAAAACTCTCCACTAAACCTTTTTGGCTGCACACATTCAGCCTTTCCATGTTTTTTACCCAGGCCTGTAATGGGTCATTTCTGTATTTTTCTATTGTTGAAGACAAAATCTCGAGAGGACTTTCCGAAAGTTCTGCTCCCTTTACCTTTACTGATGTGCTTTGCTTTACCCCATTAGTATTAAGAAAATCACGACTCAAATCAACTATGGTTTTTCCCCGCCAGCTCATACGCAGTCGTCCGGAATCATCGACAACTGCAACCATTGTTGCCTCAAGATTTTCTTTACGGGCTTCTTCAATGAATTTGCCTGCATTCTCAGGAGCCACTAAAACTGCCATTCTTTCCTGAGATTCGGATATAGCCAGTTCTGTTCCATCCAGGCCTTCATATTTTTTCAGGACGGCATCCAGGTTAATCGAGATGCTGTCTGCCAGTTCTCCTATTGCTACCGATACTCCTCCCGCACCAAAGTCATTGCACTTCTTTATCATCCTGGTAACAGCAGGCTTCCTGAAAAGGCGCTGTATCTTTCTCTCTGTGGGAGGGTTACCTTTTTGAACCTCTGCGCCGCAGTTTGCAAGGGAATCGACAGTGTGCTCTTTTGATGCACCGGTGGCTCCTCCGCAGCCATCCCTGCCTGTACGGCCGCCTAATAGTATTATTATATCTCCGGTTTGGGGAGTTTTTCTAACCACATAATTTTTGGGGACGGCACCTACCACCGCTCCGATTTCCATTCTTTTTGCGACATAATCCTCATGATAGATCTCAGCCACCATTCCTGTGGAAAGGCCGATCTGATTCCCATAGGAGCTATAGCCTAAAGCTGCTTTTGTGGTAATAACTCTTTGGGGAAGCTTGCCGGGCAATGTTTTGTCAAGGGGAGTTCTGGGATCTCCCGAACCGGTTACCCGCATAGCCTGGTATACATATGAACGCCCTGAAAGAGGATCTCTGATAGCTCCTCCCAAACATGTGGCTGCTCCGCCGAATGGCTCAATCTCAGTTGGATGGTTATGAGTCTCATTTTTAAACATTACCAGCCATTCTTCAGGTTTATCATCAACTATTGCTTTTATCACAATACTGCATGCATTGATTTCTTCCGATTGATCAAGGTTATCAAGTTCACCGGTTTTTTTCAGATATTTCATAGCAATGGTGGCAAGGTCCATCAGAGTTATGTCCTTTCCGGCATTGCCATACAATTCATGTCTTATATCAATATAATTTTCATAAACCTCTTTTGTTTTCTGAGCAATAGGGTCTGATTCGAATTCAATGTCTTCCAATATGGTTAAGAAAGTGGTGTGCCTGCAATGGTCTGACCAGTATGTATCTATCACCCGAAGTTCCGTTACTGTCGGATCCCGTTTTTCCACATCCCTGAAATACTCCTGGCAGAAGCTCAAATCATCAAAAGACATGGCAAAACCCATCTCAGTCATTAATCTCTTTAATTCCTCTGCAGGCATTTTAATAAAGCCATTCACCGTTTTAACATCTTCAGGAACCGGGTAATCGTCCTTAAGTGTTTCCGGCTTTTCCAGTGAAGCCTGACGGGTTTCAACCGGATTAATTATAAAATTAATTATTTTCTGATAATCGGAATCTGATATGTCACCTGATAAGACTATAAGCTTTGCTACTTTGATATCGGGTCTTTCCCCCTGTGTTATAAACTGAATACACTGGGCTGCTGAATCGGCTCTTTGATCGTATTGGCCGGGCAGGTATTCAACAGCAAAAACCCGATCTGTCTCGGGGATATTGAGGGTCTCTTCATATACATTATCTACCGGCGGTACCGAAAATACAGTTCTTTTAGCTTCTTCATAATCTCTGTCGGTTATACCCTCTATGTCGTATCGATGAATAATCCTGACCTTTTTAAGCCCTCTGACAAGCAAATTTTCGGTAAACTCAGCATAAAGTTTTGAAGCCTCTACATCAAAGCCATGTTTTTTTTCAACGTAAACCCTTCTTACCGCCATCTAACTGTCCATCCCTCTCATACGCATTTTCTATGAATTTTATATACGTGATAATTATAATGTATTTTTGGTCCTAAAAAAAGCTTTTTAACGAACAAGAGATTTGCCTTTGAAGTCAGATTGGTTGTAACATTTTACTTATACAATAATAAACATGTGTAATAGGCAACCGGAATAATGAATACAATATAAGACAGAATTCTTACTCTGAGGTTAATTCTTATGACAGAAGGCAAAATCAGGCATATGTTCGCCGGTGGCAATACTCCCTTTGGCTTTTACAGTTATTACAAATATATAATAGATCCTGAAAAAGCAAACCGCATTTTTATTCTAAAAGGCGGACCAGGCACCGGAAAAAGCACCCTAATGAAAAAAATCGGGCTAAAGTTGGCTAAACAAGGATATGATATTGAATTCATGCATTGTTCCAGTGATAATAACAGCCTGGACGGCATTGTTATTCCCATGCTGAAAATTGCTGTAATTGATGGCACCGCGCCGCATGTAGTTGATCCCGTATATCCCGGAGCCGTTGATGAAATCATCAATTTGGGAGATTTTTGGAATGAAGACGGAATAATTGAGGCAAAAGAAAAAATATTTGAAATCGGCAAAAAAATCAGAAACTGCTTTGAAAGGGCTTATCGCTATTTAAGAGCCGCTTATGAATTTAAATCGGATACCGAAAAAATTCTTGATCTTGCTCTGGACAAAGGGAAAGAGGCAATTTTTATACATGATCTTAACATGAAGCTTTTTGGATCAGGTGCCCCTTCCGGAATACCCGGAAGTCAGAGGCTGCTTTTTGCAAGTGCAATTACTCCAAACGGGCTTCCGAACTTTTTAGACAGTCTTTGTACAGGACATGAAGTGATCCGATTATACGCTCCGGAAGGGTACAGCACCAAAAATGTGCTTGAATGCATAAAGGATGAAGCGTTAAAAAAGGGGTATTTTGTCGAGACATACTTTTGTCCTATGGCACCCGACAAAATTGAACATATAGTATTGCCCCAGCTTAAATTATCAATTATTACCGCCAATAAATACCATGATATAAGTGAAATAAAACATCAAAATGTAACCACATATTATATGAATGAATTTTTAAACCAAGGTATTATCGCGGATTTTAAGCCTCAGCTTGACTTTGACAGACTCTATACCGATGCCGTCATTCAGAAAGCTGTAGAGTCTATTGCTATGGCTAAATCTTATCATGATATCCTGGAAAAGTATTACATTAACAATATAGATTTTGACCAATTGACTCTTACCAGGCAAAATTTGATTGATAAGATATTGTCCTATGCTTAAGCTGTAGACATTACGATTTCCAGTTCAAATATATTATTATCGTATTTTATTACCATATTTCCGTTATACTTCTTTACGGTTCTGTCTATGCTTTGCAGCCCAAGCCCGTGAAGTTCCGGCGAAGGCTTGGATGATTTAAAGAACCTTCCCAATTTTATGGGAGGTTTGTCGCATGTATTCGTAACAACAATTACCATGTATTTATCACGATAATTCATAGAAAGCTTAATCTCCTTAGGCATTGAACTATCTGTTATGCGTTTGCATGCCTCGATGGCATTATCTAATGAATTACCCAGGACTATACACAGGTCTGTGTGCTTTATTTCTATGTTTGACGGCAAATAAAGCTCCCGTACGAATTTAATTCCCATTTTATCGGCTATATCGATTTTTTCACTCAAAACGGCATCAATAACAGGATTCCCGGTGTCTATGATTTTTTCTGTATCTGTTATGTTGATAAGATTCTTGATATAATTGCCCAGTTCATTCTTTTTATCATATTTATAGAGATTATAAATACAGTTTAAGTGATTTTTAAAATCATGAATTACTTCGGAAAGCACTTCACGGTTTTCTGCAAGCTTATTGTAATGATTAAGCTGCAATTCCAGTTGTTTTTCAATTAATCTGTAACTATAGTTATTTTCAAGCTGTTCCAATATCATTTCATAAATACTGAAAACAATTGCATTGACATACATAAGGCATATGTATGCGATCAAAACAAAGAGGGTCTCTGTAATTATGTATTTTACCACAAGATCAAGTATTATCACGGCAACAACTATACTTATAACAGGAATGGCCAGAAGCAAAAAGAAATATTTCCTGCCAGTTTCGGTCACGTAAGATTTTTTGTACATACATATAATTTTAACCGCCACAAAGGATAAGATGTTTTTTATGGTGACTGCAATCAGCTTAAATAACGGATCACTCCGGAATATCTCCGCTTCCAGATCCAGACTTAAAA